>FTLB01727553.1_pt1 | contig 31990 bp, 21 predicted proteins | sample 1658291 | NCBI WGS metagenome assembly FTLB01 (sample SAMEA3914812, study PRJEB12502) | metagenome | biome: forest; material: soil | place: Canada | collected 2011-07-07 | depth 0.1 m
AAAAAAAAAAAAAAAAACACAGACATACAGGGGAAGATGAAGAGGCGAAAGGTGACTGCGGTACTTTGAGGTCGGGCTCCTCATACCGCAAAATAATTATTCTGACAAGGTAGTATTAATCCGACACCATCGTTTCCCGCCTTCCCCATGCTAGGAAGGAGGGTGGTAGTGCTGATTGTAAACTTGTGTCTCATTCGACCTTTGCCCTGCGATTCGAGTGAAAATGTGACCTCTGACCCAAGGAATCCACCGCCCAGTTCCGGCTGACGCTTTCTCACTATCCCGAGACAACCAGGTTGATAGCACCTCGCGTGTCGCTCGGACCCAAGCGCAGGGCGTGCGCCACTTCAAACCATACTTCGAGCAATCAACCACTGGTTTTCTCAACTGTAAGTCCATATCATAGCAGTTTCCAGGCTTAATCTGAACTTCGTGTTTAATTGCTCCACCGATCACATGATTGCGACTGCCTTATCGTAGCCGTGATGCTTCAGGCGGCAGTTATTATCGCCCTCGTTGACATGCGGGTTTTCTTCCTTGCGAACCCCCCTCGAGTTCGAGCAGGATCAACATGGTGCCATGAAACATTCTTATATATGTATCGCTAGATGAGTTTAGCTTAAGGTTGATTCCACGGGCGGAGATATCTTGAGCGACATATATGTTCTGTGAGGCAGTCACACATCGACGAACGGTGAGGTACAAGATTCAAGATGGTTCAAGAACTGTCACCGCAACAATTAACCATGATATACAATAAGATCGGCGTTCCACTCAGACAGCCAGCAGAGCCACGGTGTTACATGGTCTCTGATTGTTCTTCCTCGATCCAAACTTGCAGCCCAGAAACGGCCGATATAACGCTTCAACTGCGGATATGTAGCAATAGATGTAAAAGCATAGATCTATAAGTTTATATCGGAAAATAAGAGAAATACTTTGTCTATAAAACTGTGTAAATCTCTAGTTAAGTGAGCGTCCCTATAGGGATATAGTGAATTTCGCGTGCTGTGAGTGCCGGAATAATGTGACTGTTGATTACGCGATACCCTAGACATAAACCCACTGGGATTATCTATACTTATTAACCCTTCGTGCGCTCTGGAACCCGTCAGACAGACTGCTGGTCAGCGTCTAGGCGCAACACTATTGCTTACGTGTGGTGTAAAACCCCATAACATCCCTGTAAGAGTACCACCTCAATCACCCGACACCCGTTGATATCTTACATGGCATCTCGGAGGAAAGCCCTATTGAGAAACGTTGAAAGCCTCTAGTCGATGTGACTGGCGGGTTTAGTGAGTAGAGAGATAACCGGAAGGTGGATAGGCAGCTTAACCCGATCGCCAGTGGATAGCCATACGGATTCTAGCCGGGCGCGGCCGCTAAAGTCTGATCGCGGGCTTCACTCCGCACACGGCACAACAGTGCGGAAAGCAGTTAAGAATAGTTCGTAAATAAACCTCTAAGTCCGTATACCGTGCTTTCTATGGTATAGATTTTAAGCTCGCCGATAAGCCGTCAGCATTAACACGGAACGAGCAGGGCAAACCGGGAGTTTTGCCACGATCAGTACAACCTTGAGCCCCTGTTCATATGCTTTCGTTCCGTCGGTACTGCCTGCGTCCCCGGGCTCGGGGAACTGCTGAGACGCGTCCGGGATATCTTTAGATCTCGGTGCACTTAACACGTGGATAGTCGGCTGGGAACTTTAATAGACCTCTTTACCCCCCAGTGTCTGAATCCATTGAACTACGTTCCTTTGAGGCCTACACCAACTCTCTTGCTGTATAGCAGCTCTCCTGTGATAATGTCTACAACTGTCAGCGTACAGATTTGCGAAGATGTAGGGTTCAACCCGGCCTCGTTATTTGCTTCGCAACCATCTATTGACCATGGGGGTTTATGCCATGTCAACGCCCCAGAGGAGGAAACCGATAAATCGTGTGTTCGCTATTTGCCACCTTTCAGAGACCAGCATCAAGATGGCTAACAAGGAGAAATTCCTTAGTCTTATGGGCAAAACTGGAGGAGAGATCTTCCACGAAATGATGCTCCGACACAACGTCAAACACATATGTGTCTCTCCCCTCTTGTCCCCCAACCTCGCCAAGCTATCACTAACTCCGTATTAGTCGGTTACCCTGGCGGCGCTATCCTCCCCGTTTTCGATGCCATCTACAATTCCCAATACTTCGACTTCATCCTTCCGAGCCACGAACAAGGCGCTGGGCACATGGCGGAGGGCTATGCCAGAGCGTCTGGGAAACCCGGTGTGGTCCTCGTCACGTCCGGCCCCGGTGCGACAAATATGATCACGCCGATGGCGAATGCGCTCGCCGACGGAACGCCACTTGTTGTATTCACAGGACAAGTCTCTACCCTGGTTCTAGGAAGCGACGCATTTCAAGAGGTTGATATTCTCAACATCTCACGATCATGCACCAAATGGAATGCAATGGTCAGGGATGTCGCTGACCTGCCACGGTTAATCAACATGGCATTTGCAATCGCCACGAGCGGTCGACCGGGCCCCGTCCTTATTGATCTGCCCAAAGATATTACGTCCGGGGTTCTCGACAGAGGTATACCTATCGAATCGTGTTATCCAATCACGGCCCAGCGGAATCCCATTGCGAATGACATTACAATGGGGACCTCCGCACCTTTGGACAATGCGCAGCTGGCAACCTCTATCAAGCACGCTGCCTCTCTCATAAATACCGCAAAGAAGCCTGTTATCTATGCTGGCTATGGTATTATCTGCTCCAAAGGCGGACCAGAGTTGCTGCGATCTCTTGCCAGCAAGGCCTCGATACCTGTGACGACCACGCTCCAGGGTCTCGGTGCATTCGACGAGTTAGACGAGAAGTCGCTGCATATGCTTGGGATGCATGGGGCAGCCTACGCCAACATGGCGATGCAGGAGGCCGATCTTATTATTGCACTAGGAGGGCGTTTTGACGATCGTGTCACCAGCTCAGTAAGTGGATTCGCGCCGGGAGCAAGGGCTGCCGCGGCAGAAGGCCGTGGAGGAATCATTCACTTCGAGATTATGCCCAGGAATATCAACAAAGTGGTACAAGCTACCGTGGCGGTACAAGGCGATATCTCTCCGAATCTAGCTCGACTCCTCCCTCTCGTCGAGGAACGCTCCATATCAGACCGGAGAGAATGGTTTGATCGGATCAAGGCATGGAAGGAGATATGGCCCCTTTCGGACTACGAAAGATCAGAACGCGCCGACATGATCAAACCACAGACAGTCATTGAAGAATTGAGTACTCTCACGGCCGAGCGCAAAGAGGATACCATTATTGCCACCGGAGTAGGCCAGCATCAGATGTGGGCGGCTCAGCACTTCCGTTGGCGGTACCCAAGATCGATTATCACATCAGGGGGCTTGGGTACCATGGGGTTTGGCTTGCCTGCATCTATAGGCGCGAAGGTGGCTCGGCCGAATGCCCTGGTGATCGATATCGACGGTGACGCTTCGTTCAGTATGACCTTGACCGAGCTATCTACCGCGGCGCAATTTAATATTGGGGTTAAGATTATTATCCTGAATAACGAAGAGCAAGGCATGGTGACGCAGTGGCAAAACCTCTTCTATGGAGACCGCTTTTCCCATACCCACCAGAGAAATCCTAATTTCGTTAAGCTGGCTGAGGCTATGGGCATCCAGGGTCGACGGATCACCCGGCCGGACGAGGTTGTCCCCGGGTTGGAATGGCTGATCAGCAGCGATGGTCCGGCACTGCTGGAGGTGATCACTGACAGGAAAGTTCACGTGCTGCCAATGGTACCCAGCGGAGCAGCCCTGCATGAGTTTATCACTTGGGACAGAGGTAAACATTTTCGACGAGCCCCATGAATGATCGAATAGTAACTAACATATTGATAGCCGAAGACCAGAGGCGACGTAAAGTGATTCGCGAGCGGACGTTCGGCCTGCACGGTTGAGTCGCTAGTCCGCCCCACACCATCGCGCATATCCTTTTCATCTTCTTTATTATCATCTTATAGACGCATTTGCATGTTTACAGCTTATATAAGCGGAGGAGTTCTAGACGTTGCGGGCACCAGGCCACTTACACAAAACATGAGCGTTGTTTGGAAGGCAGCTTGACTGCCGACTATAACTGCTCATCTACAGGATAAAGAAAAAGTGATACGGAGAGCAATGTTATTTATAGGGGCACATATGCCACTGAAATGGTCTCTAATATCTCGACGTCCTTGACCTGCCACGATAGCAACGTGTAAAATCTATATTACTTGATCTGCAGACTATAGCAACCGGCGTCCCATTGTCATCTTCACTTCAGGACACCAAGCTTCGATACTGCCCATTTTGTCTGCCTGCCAGCGACTTGGCTGATGATAGCCTAGCGGCTGTTTGTAGTACATTGACTCCACGGCAAAGAGCTGTGCCACTTCTGGCGAGGGCAGCACAACCGTGGAGTTACTCCGACCCTCTCGCGCCCTGAGTTCTTGGTAGAACCACTGGTCCTCGAAAGCGGTCTTGCTGTTTTCGAAATCACTCTCCTGCGTGATCTCCAGAAACAGTTTGGGATTTCGCAGCGACAAGCCACCGTTGAAGCCAGTGCCGTAAAACGGATCTATCGGGGCGCCGATGAAGTCGTAGGAGCTAAAGTCCTCGACCGTGACGCTAGACTCGGAACAGATGATGCTGTCGGGCTGGAAAAACAGAACCCGCTGCGCGGACTGCAATTGCTCCCAGATCCAAGGCTTGGTGAGAAATTTGGAGACGTTTTCCACGCTGTCGAGCGAGGTTTCCTTGGGCAGATAGCGAGTCTCTACCCGGCCGGCCTCGATCGCACGGCGAAAGGAGGGGGCGGCCATTGTTCTGCCTTCCATTTTCCAGGTCTCCTCCATCGTATAAAGCACCACCGTCCATGACGGCCCGAGCACGCTCGCGAAGTGGAGTATCAGCGGCACAAGATTGGGCACCGCGGAAGTCTCGATGATGACAGCCATATTGCCACTACTCGTAGCCAATGTTGTATTGAGTGCCAAACTCCGTGCTGGATCGGACCACGACCAAGAATTTTGACCCTAAGGCAGTTAGCAGAGTTGCGACGAGGAGGCCGGGGACTACCAGGCGACGAGACATACCGATAAACGTAATGTGATATCAGCCATAATTAAAAGACAAATAATCACCGAGAAGAAGAGGAGAAGCCTCGAGCTGGAGCTGGAGCGCCTCCATTTTGGTTGCCATGCTCCAACCACTTCGTCGTCCCCGAAGTTGGGCAAGTCACTGCTTTTAAAACCCATTCAGTGGACGTGACAATAGTCAACTATAAGACAGAAGAGTAAGAAGTCGGAAGTGTTAACGTGGGAGAAAAGAAAAAGCGTAAATTCGAAGTCGAGTGGAGCCAGCCCAGAATGTGAATGAGTGTAGCGAGAATTGCGCGGTAAGAAATGCACTATGGGAAGAGGACGGCGCTACTCCGTCATAGCATAGGTGGCCAGTGTCTTTCAAAACACAAAGCCCGTGAATGCGAGGGACTATGGTGAGGAGGACGAGACGAAGGACTAACTATAAGTCAGATAGCTGACAGAGTTCTGCGTGCCGCCCCGTTGGGGGCTTCCAAATTTAGCCATCGTTCTGCGGTCTTTTCTGCCTGATCGCTCCACACTTCTGCAATCATACCCTTTGCGCACCATGTTTGTTGGTGCGATATCGTGAAGTCGATGCAAAATATTCCGCAAACTCTATAAACAACCGACCTGTTCAGAATAACGGCCCGGCACTGATTCCCCTGAGTGTCAGTTGGTGACTGTATCAGCCAATGATTTTGGCGCCTGCAGCAACTTTGGCGCTGGCCCATCTGCCTGATTGGGTAGTTCTGGTGTCCTGGAACCAACAGTGTGGGCTATGCTAGGCTAGGCAGTGGGGCCTCTGTTCCAAACATTTCCAAGGTTGCATGCTGGCATTTCGTCATGTCAGGGCAGATTTGCAGCAACAGATGCTGTAACCTCATTATGTGCTAAGCGCCGACCCGAGCCCTCGGTAACCAACCACCTTTTCCCGCGACGCGCTTTCACCCACGAAGAAGTCCACATGCTATTTTAAAGAAGATGGTCCGAAGCGGCCGTCGATGCGTCGGCCAGATCCCAAACCCACTGAAACCGGTGGGCACGAGCGGCAATTGGCGTGGAAGCGCCCGATCGCTCGATCGAGTATCTCATGCAGGCTTTTGGAGCAGGCTCGGTAGCGCGGGCGGCTGCATACTGGACGTAGCCGACAAGTCCACCTTTCGGTAACACAAGCAAGACAAACTCGAGAGAGCGAGCCGCGCAGCGCAGCAGGAGGGAGGAATTAGCCTGCGTTAGTCAAACCCCACGCGAGTTATTTTGAGATCTTTGCATGGACGATATCTGTCGCGAAGGCACGGTCGCGGACCCAACATAGGCAGATGAAGTTCGCAGTGCCGTTCCTCCCAGCCTCATATAAGCTTGCAGCCTCCCATTCTCGTCGGAGACCTAAAGAGGTCTGACCCTGGTGGTTGGCTCGCCTATTTTTCCCACGATGTTATTATATTCATGATGACAAGCGTGATGTCTACCACCTTTACGGTGGGTGGGACGCCGACCGTATTCCTTCCTTTACCCACACCTTGGCCGTCCGGAAAGGGATGTGAGACCAATATCTACCAGCAACAAAATGCGCAAAATACCTTTCTCGCGTGGGATCCGATCTACGGAGAGTTCATGGAGACATCCGCCACCACATGTCTTCCTCCTCAAGTCACGTCATGGTGGGAGCAGTCGGGCTTTCCTTCCATGTACACGGCGCTGGGGCCGACATTCGTATGCCCTCAGGCCTATTCAGCAGTCCAGACAGTCCTAGTGGAGAGCTCCCTCCAGCAGGTGTTCTGTTGCCCTACGTAAGTCGGTATCGATGCACTGTGTTTTGTGTTACCGGGCTTATCTAGTTGTTCGGAACGTGTGTGGTAGTAGGTACTAACAGTTCGCACAGACAATACGCACTTCATATTCCACAGCCTACCCAGCCGGCACTCTTTCCGCTGCAATGCCTGTCACCGGCCACCATTGGACAAACACTAACCTTCATGGCCATCTTGGACATTTCCTCCGCTGCTTCTATCAAGCAAACAACCACGGTCGTGGCATCATCCTCTGCCTCGGTATTCGCGATTCCCGTCAACGGGTTCAATTTTCGCGTCGACAGCGTCTCGAACGCTCCCAGTACAGCCACAACTACGACTCAAAGCTCATTGGCCAGCAACTCCGCGTCACCAAGCTCAATTAGCTCTGTCACCTCTTCGACATCACATGCCTCGACAGGTGCTGCCTTGGAGCTCGCCAATAATACGGCCACCTCGACGTCTGCTGTTGGCGCGGCAGTAGGGATATCGGTTGGGGTCGTTTCGGCGCTTTTTCTTGGGGGTTTCCTTATTTATAAGCTACGGAGAAGGCGAAATAAAGTACGGCCGGTACAGCCAGAGGCGCCGTATTATCCAGGCAACTATGAGAACCACGCAAGAGACAGGTCACAATCCTCGTGGCAGACGAGCTCAACTAGGAGTCCTCCTTCGCCAAAAGAATTAGCCACGATCAAAGCTCATAGGGTTTATGAACTATCGGACTAGACGGATCGCAGCAAGAATGGTGGACGGCCGATGCTGAAACGCATATTATAGTAATTCTGTGCCTAGACTTATGAATAATGACAGATTGGATTAATTGTATAAATATTTCGTTATTTTACTCCTTGGTGTACTTTGCCCGCTGCCGAGTGCCGAGTCTACGTAGGAGATTGGAGCACACTCCGGCGCGGCGTCAGTCTCGATTCTGCTTCAGGCTCAGTTAGGTATACAGGGGAGCCGATCTCCAGTCCCGTCTCAAGGCTTGCTTCACCCATTTAACTTCAAGCTTGATACGCACGTGACGTGTAATACCACAATATCACGACTTATGGCCAGCAAAGACAGTGGCAATGATGTCATCGGGATGCTTCCGTGTAAAAGAAGCGACTGCAATGGCCTGAGTTTCAGAGATGGAGTACGTAAGCATTTTCAACTACTACAATGTTGTCTCGGGTGGCACCATAACCCGTAACCTGAAAATTTGCCTCGCATCTTTTACGGGGGGCTAATTATGGTCTGTGGGGCTTTGCTCACCCCCCACGAAACAGATGGCCATGCAGAAGAATCCTTCTTGCGCCCACGTGGAGCACGTCAAATGCCACGAGTACACTGTTTCGAGCCAAGATTGAGATCAAATAGCTAGGGATGTGCCACCGAGCTGCATGGTTTTGGAGTTGGATATCAGTAGCAGACGATAGACCGGCACTTGGCTGCTTCAGATACCTTATCCCGGGACCTGGGGCTTTTTTTTCCCACCTGGGGTGGCGGATCGGAAGAAGTCCTGTTGTCGCAGCGCGCGCCCAGGGACTTGTCGCCCCTAAAGAAAAGTAGATCCAACGGCGATCTTAGTCTATCCAAGCTCTAATAATAAGAAGGCATTCCTTGTACTCCGAAAATAAAATAAAAATAAAATAAAATAAAACAAAGTGTAGGTACTATGTTTTAGTCAATTAGTCGACGGTGCATCAGACGATTTGGATTGCAGAGTCGCAGACAACTATGGCAATATGGCCTTATCAGATAGGACATGGATGGAAGCAGGGTCGTATTTGTATTCTCATACCTCCCTCAGAACATCTAGATCTACATGGGCTATAGACTTTAGCGTAACTTTCACACATGAGGTGTTTCCTTTTGCGACGATGCGCCGATAACTACTGCGCGGTAACCCTACGAAAAATCCCCCACAGCCAATACAGGCGGGCGCAAAGGATAGGAACGCCGCCACCATACGTCGGAAGGATTCGAGTTTCGTACCGGAGGATTGGCAAACTCCATATATATTGTGCAACGCAGCGTCCCATCTATCTGGTTCGCCTCGGTTGAGCGCTCTTATTAGAAACTTCTTTGGCCGGGTCCCTACCTCTCGACGTCGCCGACAGAATACAAAATCGAGAAAACACTCCCAGGATTCACGTTGAAGCTGCCATCTGCCTCTCGATCGATACTGGACGCCGAGATGTGGTACATCGCCGACACTCCCGTACCGGATACGGTGCAAGGGTTAGTCGTCTCCTTGTTTTTGTTCACGTCGTTGGCCTTGATCGTGGTGGGCTTGAGGGTATACACAAGGGTGCGCATCGTAAGAAAGATGGAGGTGGATGACTACTTGATTGTTGTGGCCATGGTATGTCAAGAGGACTATGCCCCTTGAGCGCCAGATCCGAATTGAGAGAGCGAGGGCTAATCGATTGGCCAATCAAGGCGTCTTCGATCACCTACCTATTGGCTTCCATCGGCGGTAGGGAAATAGTTCAACTTTCGTGTTTATGTTCTAATGAGCCTTGTTTGATCTGACCATGACATTTGCCGCACTAGAAATCACTTTTGGCCTTGGAACTCCAGCCATGGACTTTGATAGCATATACCGCTTCCTAAAATCGCAATACGCCGACGTCATATGCTACACCGCCGCAGCGATTATAGTCAAGTTCTCACTGCTGCTCCAGTACCGACGTCTCTTCGAGACACCAAAAAGCAGATGGGCCTTTATTGTCATGATCGCCTGGCTTGGGACCTACTCGCTGGTGGCTATGGCCCTTTCCATCTTCACCTGCCTACCGGTCGCGAAATACTGGGATGCTACCGTTTCGGGCGGCTGCCTCGACCGACAACTTCTCCAGTACTTCATAGGAGGCTTCAATGTCTTCAACGACTTCGTCTTGCTCGGCGTTCCTGTCCCATTTCTCCGAACACTACGTATAGATGTCGGAGCCAAGATCGCCTTGATGGCCGTATTTGCGTGCGGCGCGTTGTGAGTTCTTCTTTCTGCCCGTCGTCGGGAAGGCATTTTTAGACAAATAATCTAATACAATAATAGTGCTTGCGTAGTCTCTGTTGTGAGACTCTGGTCGTTGTACGTTAGCAACTCAGCGCCAATAAATCAGCAGCCCAGTACGTTTGCAACACGACATGCTACTCCTCCCTGCACCAGTTCTTTGACCATGGCACTAATTTCGTCGCTCTTATCATAGTCTTTGGGGTCGATATCACAGTCTGGTCTGGTCTGGAGATTAACATCGCCATTATCTGCGCGTCAATCCCATCTCTCAAACCCTTTGTCGCCAAGCTCACATCCAGCCCGAGGCAGAGCATGACCGCAAAAGAGAGACTGGTGGCGGAAGCTATTCCATCATCTTGTTAGAATTGCTCGGCGGCCCCGCGATGGACTGCTGGGCTGTGCATCGTGGAGTTGCCCTAGAAGGAGGCAGCCGACAATCGACGCCTGCATGCCTGTACATATATAGAGAAAGCTTCCCAGCGAAAAAGGCATAGATATTTAGCAAGACCTGGCCACCCGGGCGTACATTCTATTTTTCCCTTTCTACTACTATCTCCGCGGCCACCTTCGCGGCGGCTTTCACGATCAGCTCATGCTCGTGCGAGTGTATCCTCTCCTCTAGCTGGGGCAGCTCTTCTCCCTGCCATTCGATCTCCTGCACAAGAATCGGAGCGCCTCGGTCGACCTCTTCTACGACGTAGTGAACCATGATACCGGTTTTTGTGGCTTTTCCGGCCTTGAAGTCACTGAAAGCGCGCTCTATCGCGCCGGCTCCGTCGTAGGCACCTGTATACGTCGTGAGCATGCAATTCTGACGCCGCTAAGGACAGAAAGTCAATAAAGTGCAGGGAATAAAAAATTAACTTACCGGGAAGCGCAGGATGAAGATTGATGACTCTGATGCCGGCCTTCTTCAGGGGGGCCAAGAAAGCCCCCGAGAAGACATACATCCATCCCGCTAGGATGATCAACTCGGGCCGCTCGTCGTAATCGTTGAGCAGCTTCTGCGCGAGGGCAGCATCGTACTTCTCGCGCGCCTGGGCTACGATCTTCTCGTCTTTCTCGCCCTTGGGTAGGAACCCGTTGCTTATGAGGTTGAAGTACTCCCAAGGGATACCTAGAGCGGCGAGGAAGCAGGTCAGAACCTCATCGAGCTGGGGCCACCGAGTTTACACTCTGAGCCAGACACAGGCTAAAATTCTTCATACCAGCTTGTTCTGCGCGGGTCGTGGCATACGCCTTTGCGCGGTTCACGATGAGTCGGATGATGCGACTGTTGGGTATAACGCCACTGCTAACGGCGTTGATGATTGCTTGGAAATTCGAGCCATTGCCGGACGCCATCACAAGGATGCGGCATGGCGAATCTCCTGAAGAAGCCATTTCAACCCCTGCCAGCCAGTCTCTAAAAACTCCTAGAGCGGAGAATTGTTGATGCAGACTTTTCTCCTCTTTGATGTTTGTCTCCAGCGGATGAGGGACCCGCTTAGGAGCAAAAAAAAGGGCTACTCGAGTTGCCCAGAATCGTTTTAATAATAATATTTAGAGCGCAGCCAGATATTGTCAGAAATTAAAGTACAGAGGCCTGGTGTCATAGCAATCCGAATTGTGCGAAAATCCTTGTAACCAATCGTGCAGGTGAAAGTGAATGCTCCAACTGTGGATCGGCCAAGCCAAAGTTTCGGTGCCGGAATAACTCTGTTCAACCGCAGTTACGCCGACAAGTCAACTGTCAAGCTAAAGCGATAGTTCGCTAATAATCGCACCACTTTATTCATCTATCATGATTTTATGCAACTGAGCTAGTGACCAGAGCACAATCTAGGAACTATTCCTCAGATCAGCTTCGCAGCACGTGAAACCAGGTATGTCATAGAATAATCCAGTGTTCAAGGAAAGCAATTTTATCTACCCAGCTTCCTCGTGGTACTCCGGGGGGGTTCACGAGGGCGGTTCCAAGAATTTTGATCTGTACGCACCGAATAGACAATCAGTAAGTTCAAGTCACTGTGGCGACTATAAATGAGATTTGGAGAAAGTGGTAGAATACTCAAATTTCCTAGCTAGATAGAGATGAGATGGTCAGTAATATATAAATGGTTGGCTTACCCAACTCCGGGACATAACACTAAACAGACGCGTGCTGATACTTCAAAAGAAATCGATCGTACAGCTATTGGCTGGGAGCTATACTTATCGCATCAATGAAAGCATCAGAAAAGTAAATCACCGCCACAATTTCGTTGATTTTTCTGCGAATTTGAAAGATCAGAACAATCGTCGATCTTAAGTACCAGATCATTAATCTCGCAATTTATCTATGCGCATGAGCTTCCTCTTCTGGGTTCCTCCACTTAGAGCTCATGTCCACGTGACACAGACGAACACGCGGCCAACGTCCCATTTCTCCTTTTCCCGAAGGCAGTTGCCCTTTGTTGTGAGCAGATAAGGCCAAATTCCACGTCACGTACAGCGACATCCTATTCCGTGATTAATCGGCCCTAAGACATGTCTAAGTCAAATTTTTGCTATGACCAGCGGCGTCTTGAGAACGACCGCGTTGCTCTCGAACCTTTTGATGTGTGAACATTCTTTCCAATCTCTAAGAGTCCGGGAAACGCCCTAAACTAACTGTCGGGTCTCTGCCCCAATGTACTAGCCGGACCTTCATGTCGCGCACTTCCTGCGAGTAATGAGAGACAACCCGGGCTTCTTGAAGTACACTCCTATGCCGGATTTAATGACCGAGGAAGAGTTTAAAACAGAGGTCTACGACAAGTACATCGATGTACCGCCAGGATCCTGCGCGTGGGCCATCTTTGACAAGGTCTCCGCCTCCGGAGCGCAGAGTACAGATGAGAACTACGCTGGGTTCGTCGCCTTGACCTCGACGAGCGTAGAAAATGCGGTGACGGAGATTGGGGTATTTGTATTTCCGGCTTTTCATCGCACGCATGTCGCATCCAACGCCATCGGGCTCGTGCTCCTATGGACACTCGACCCTCCGTCCGCCGACGGCCTAGGGCTGCGTCGCGTTGAGTGGCAGTGTCACACCGAAAACGCGGCCTCTCGAAGGGCAGCATTGCGAATGGGATTCGAGTTTGAGGGCGTCAAAAGATGGCATTGCGTGCTTCCAGGGGACAAGGTGGGACTTCCCGCCGACGCGTTGGGAAACAGGAACGGGACCAAGAAGGAACCGCTGGGAAGGCATACGGCGCTCTTCTCGATTGTCTGGGAAGAGTGGGACGAGAAGCGCCCGAAGGTCGTTGCACTGATGGAGCGACAATCGTGACTTAATGCCCTAAACGGCTTATTAGCTTGTATTTTGAAAGGACCTTCAAATGTCTACTAGTTCATGTTTAAAGATACTATATATTTACTAAAGCCCTGTTCGTTAGGTGACGCACGGAATATAGGGAGAGATAGATACCTACTCACTTCAACTGCTAAGCTAGGTGCGCTTGTGCTGGCCAGGAATATGTGACGGGAATTGAAAGACTCTCAAACATAAGAGATGGTCACTTGTGCTATCTTGAAACCGGCACCAAGCATCTGGGTGACGATTTAGCAGAAAATGAACATAGTAAATATGTAAGCAAAGTATCACCTATGGTCAGACTAGCAGCTGCCATGCAAAAAAGTATCTGGGCATATATCTGGGCATATCCTCCTTCGGCCTGTAGACTTGTTGCGTCTGAGTTAAACGGATGTTGATATAGTCTCGGTGGTTCGTCGATCATTCTTTCTCGTCTTCTTGTCTGCGTCCAATGCTGACGAATAGGTAACTTACGTGTATTCTATAGGGAACACCCAAGCGAAGATACTCTTGCTTTGAGGATGAGCACAGGATCGGGTCACTCGGAGGAGGCTCCTCCATGCAACGTCTTGGATAAGATGACTAATGATATGTGTCTCAGCGAACCGGTAGCTTAACAGAGCGCTATAACGTCAGTCCAGCCCAGAATCTAGACGGACATAAACGAGAATGGACCTTGCTGAAAATATATTGCTTGCTGGTTATTTTTGGAGCTGAATCGGCCTGTTAGCTGCTTTCATACTATCCACAGGGGATAGATTGTGTTGGGGAAGCGGCCCGGTAGACACCAGCGAAACAGAGAGCTGTTACCCCTCCGTCGATCTACCTCGGCAGGGAGATGTTGCGAGAGGTCTATAACGTGCGTCATTTGCCGTGCGATGTTTCCCTAGACGAGTGGACTGTTGCACGTAAGAAAGGATGAGATAGCGGATATGGTTAAATTCCGGGTGCCCGTTTGCATCTTCAATCTACGCAAATTAAGCCCAGCAAAAAGTTTAGCCAGAAAGAGGAAATCGGAATACGGGCCAAGACCACATGTGGAAAATTCTTACTTGGCCAACAACCTAATAGGTTCGTTTCGAGCCTGAAAAAGAGACATAGAGAGAGCTAAGAATTAGAACGAGGGGAGGGCTAAGCGATGGGGGAGCAACCCCCAAAACCAATGCTCTGCACGGGCTACAGGTGCAAGTCAAGTTCCAGGATGCATATATTAGCTAGCACTGCCGTATGCTTTGGTCCAGGCCCACGATCCGCAATCCTGGTCTGTTAAATGGGAATATAGTAGCACGATGACGAGTACAATCCGGGGTTGGACCGGGGGCGGCTGAACAAAGATTCTCGCTAACGTGGATCGGCTGCAATTCCCCAGACGGTTTATATAACGGCAGCGAATGCATGTTAATGCCGATCTTTGGGACATATCGTAAACCTCACCCATAAACACCTGTTGCTCTTTTTTTGTGCTCTTCTGTAGTAGGATAGCCAGAAAAATGGTTAGACCCAGGATCTCTCTCGGCCTCCTGGTCCTCTCCGGAGAGTATGCTCTTGGGGCCGTGGATGCTCCGTGCAGCCGGACGGCGACCGCGAGACCGGGTGATACGTGCGCAACCCTGGGAGCTGTTTACGGCCTAAGTGTATCAGACTTCCTCCGAGCTAACCCGGGCTTATCCGTGTGTGCGCTCGTACCTGGTTCGGCGTACTGCGTTGCCAGCGATGGCACAACAGCAACTGCCCCGCCTCCGGCTCCGGTATCTATCACCCATGTCCCGCCGCCGCCGCCACCACCACCACCTTTGACCCCGCCCGTCACCTCAACACCTTCTTCGACCCCGTCCGCCACCTCTTCTCCAGCGAAGCCCACAGGCACGTTGGTGCCCAGCCCGGACGGCAGCGATGGTACGTGTGGCGGCCAATATACCTGCTTGGGCTCCGTGTACGGGGACTGTTGTTCAATCAACGGCTATTGTGGCAACACGACGGACTACTGTGGAGATTCGTGTAATCCCCTTTTCGGCAGATGCGGTGGGGGGGCTGCTGAGTGCGAATCGGCGAGTACGGTGACTGTGACGGTTCGAGGAAACGTATCCTCGGTGACCGTCACAAGCACCATCACAAAAGCACAGACGAGCACTCAGACCGCCACCGTGACCAAAACCGTGACCGCTTCGGTGGTTCCAACGCCAAGCCCAGTGTTCCCTGGGACTAATACCAAATGTGAGTTCAAACGGCGGAGACAATTGTATCCAATGACCCCGGAAGAGAGGGATTGGCCAACTAACCTATGTGATCTCATAGGCAACAGGTGGTACCAAGTCAGGGCAAACGACCGCTGCCAAGTTATCGCCAGATCGTATGGAATCACTATTGCCCAGCTATATTCCTGGAATCCTAACGTAAGGATCATGATCAGCGGCAGTTTCTTGCCATCATTGCTAACCTGGACTGTGACTATATAGTTCGACTGTACGGATGTTGAGGACTTGGGAGGATACTATATTTGCGTTGGCATTCAACCTTAAATTTTGATCTGTGGGCATAGTTTGGCGCGAGGAGGGGGAAATGTCGACTCATGTACCATCTTACATATTCCGCACGAATAAAGAATGGCATCATGCTAAACAAAACAAAGAGGAGAGAAAACTACGGGTAAATTGCGTTGAATGATATAGTCCTGGCTTTATATCATCACTATGATCATGGATGGTCCTGCACCTCTTGCTCATCTTTCTCATATTAGCCATAAGAGCGACCGCAGAGCTTGAGAGTCTAATAAAAGTTCCTGATATGTGCTGCTTGCGGTGTCGCAAGACCATTTGAACTTCATTGTCGGCGCGAAGATCTCTAGGGCGGGCAGAGAACTACAGTCCCTATATGTCGGTACTAGGCGGCCTCTTTCCATGAAGGATCATTCTTAATGACCATTTGAGAGTGCGGTACTCCAAATACATCCAGCTGGTCGACCTCTATGAACCCAGCCGCAAAGTACGCGGGTCGTCCCAGCGGTGTGGCAACAAGATAGCAATCTTTGGACTCCCGCTTGGCTCGCTCGAGCCCTGGATTGAGAAGCGCCATGGCTATGCCTCGTCTTCTATGCTTCGGATCCACAGCCAATATATCCAGCTCTGCGAGAGAAAAGATTGTGAGCATCAAGTCCTGCGACCCAGAAAAGTGGTGTCTTGTGCGTCTTACCCCACACATTGCTTGTGCCACTCTCGCCGTACAATGTCTCGGCGGCGCGAGACAAAATGCCCCTCAACTTCTTCAACGTTTCCCTGTCCACATTAGGCGGAAATGCTGGCGGCGGCCCCGACATTTCTTCTTCTTTGTGTGGGCCCATCCACATAGCGAAGCCCACGATTTCTGCTCTATCTTCTGCGAGCATCACGACGGCATCCGGATTGTCCAGAGCGGCGGTGATCCGTTTAGTGAGCCACGGGATTTGTGTAGTCTCCACTACCTTTCCTTCTGGTTGCAGATGCGCCGGGAAGAAGCTTCGTACGATGACATCCGTGGCCGGGTCGAAGGACACGCTACCCACGCGGGCGAGAGCAGCGATATCGGCCGTGGTTGCCTCGCGGATCTGGAAGGTCATTTTGGCAAATTTTGGCGAGCTTGTCCGCGGTCAGTCTATTTTCGTATAGTTTCTGGGAATGCGGAGTTGGATCAGCGGATGTAATCAGTGCAGATTGTCTCAACTCGCTCGCAAATGCTGGTTGACGGCGTGGATTTTAAAGGAGTAGAGTATCAATTTTTTTTGACGAGGAAATACGGAATGAGAGCTGAAGAATCACGATCTTTCGTGGGAGACAATGACTTGATTGAAGAATTAGATGGCTGGCTGACGATGTAGGGTTGTAACAGGGACAGTCATGCGAGTCCTAGACTTAGTCTAGCAGGGAATCGATATATGTGGCAGGTAGTTTCTAGGCCTGTGGGTCGGCTAAGTCTCGGGCATAGCCTTGTATGTGTGGGTAAATGAGCACTGCCCAGGTCCTAAGGAGTAGGACTATATGCATAACCGCAGCCTCATCATGGAGTCTGTTTCGGGCAGTTGCCAAATACTGCATTGATGTGGATTTTTTAATGACGAGGTTGGAGTGGATTTTCCTTGTTGCCATCTCAGCCTCTCCCGAGATACCTCACGTCGTTACCGCCAGGAGAGTCGATTGGTAGCCGATCGCAAGCGAGGTGGATAGTCCAGTCCCCTCTGTAGATGCACCTTGTAATGCATCTGAAATACTGACTAATAAGTCGAGGGAAGATCCTGCGCATTGCCGGGGCGTTATAACTACCTTAAACAGCTTCTCGGAAGACCCTCTCAGTGTTGCCCCGTGACTTGCGAGAGACTATGCTAAGCGGTCCTCTGCCATCTTTCCCAAGGCACCAGTCCCGTTGCTTTCAAGCTGGGGACATATCAAGGGAAAAAAGAACTTCCAAGATAACTGACACCATGTAGAACTATATCGCGTATAGGTCTATGAGAGTCATGCTGGCGGAGAAAGATCTATTAATATTGCGTGGTCTTTTTATCATATACAGGAGCTCAGACCGACTTAGTTACCACTTATCCCACGCTAAAAATGCAAGCCAATTAACTATTATACGACAGCATCACACTTCCATCCTAGGTACTGCATCCGCCTGCCCATTGGCTGGACTTTGCCTTCCCAACTCCACGGCACTTGGCGTCTCACCTGCTTCTTTGCTCTCGACAGGGACTTTCTCAGAATCCTCCTCACTGGTCGTTTCTTGTCCCTTCTCCTCATCGCTCGGTGTAATGGGGGCACTCTGTGCGGGCCCTTGCGCCTGTGGCCCGGCAGCATTCTCCGGAATCTTGCTGAGGTTCCAGCCACCACGCCATCCGATCCAGCCTGTCTCGTGTGGGCCCCGAACAAAGACCATAAGCAGCGACACGGCAACGAATGCAATGCTCAAACCTCCGCTGTAGAGCCAGCCACCCTCGGCGTAGAGGCTATTTCCCGCCGCGGTGCCGCTTAGTTGACCGCAGAAAGTGAACACCATGTACACCGCATTCACAGCGTTCTGCGCCTTCGGGTCGATCTTGGCGATTGCAGTCCGGCTCGCGACGACGATGGCGTTCATGCCCAAGTCCCCGACGAAGGCCCATATAACGGGTCCGGCCAGAGAAAAGTTTCCGACGAATGTGCCGATGAGGACAGACGCCAGGACTGCGATATGCGCGACGAGGAGCGACCCGGAAGGGTGGATCCGAGAGATCATGAAATGAGACACCAAGGGGCTCAGGCACACAGGCGAGAGGCCGATCAGTGCGAACAAGCCAATCACAAGAGTTGAGAGATTGAATTTGTCAGCGAGTTGGAAGGTCAGTGTCGTCCAGAACGATGTGAACATGGCCATCTGGAGGAACGCGATCAGGGATTGCTGGGTCAGCAGGGGGTGAAGAAACGGCATCTTCACGATCTTCAACAGGATCTGCGGGTACGAGGTCCCGGGCCGCAGGACGGGATAGTCCGGCATGAAGAGGAAGAGGAGGACAAAGACGGCGAGCTGCAAGCCAAAAGACAGCCAGTACACCGCACGCCAGGTCGTGTACTGCGTGATGATGCCGGACAGGAGGCGAGCGAGGAGAACTCCGAAAACAAGTCCCGACATGACTATCGAGATCATGGTGGATCGATGCTTCGCTGGGGCATACTGAACCGCGAGCGGGAACATGAACTGTGGAGTGCAGGTGAGAAGCCCGATGCCGAATGAGAGGCCAAGGAAGGTATTGAAGGAAGTAGTCAATGTAGCGCCAAGCCACTATATCCCAGCCCGAGTCAGTTTACGAGGAGGTCTCTAGACAAGTATATCGAAATCAAGAACCGTTATTGGAAACCGGGTCGCACTTACTACCAAGGACGTGCACAGGATAACCGCGAGAACAAGCGGCCGTCGCCTGGTTATATCTCCAACGGGGATAATGAAGAGCAGACCGGCTGCATAGCCGGATTGCAAGAGAGTAGGAATGAGAGCCGCGCGCTCGTCCGAGACGCCAAAGTCTTTGGCCAGGACATTGAGGATTGGATGAGTGTAGTAGAGATTTGCAACTGAGAAAGACGCTCCCTGAGATGAAGTCGATTATTAGTCTTCACGAATAAATATCACGATACTTGGATCATAAAGCCAAGGTCCTATGGGCATCGCTTACAAAGCCGAATAGCACATTTACGCCCCAGGTGAGGTCATGATTTGCATCTGGATCCCATCTCACCCATTTTGGCGTCCAGAGCAGAGAATTGAGGGCTCTGGACCAAAATGAGGGAGCGCGTTCTGCTTTGGGTGACTCGATTTCGTTGACTTCAGACATGATGACTTTTGCGCTCGTCAGGTTCCAGCTATCGTTCAGCCCGCCTTGCAGCGACCATGGATATCTGACGAGATATGAGGCATCAAAGATTTTATAAGAATTTTGAAATTTGCCAGGGTCAGGTTCCTCTAAAAGAGGGTCAAGCGCGACGGCCTTTATTTTTGTTGCGCCCTGTTCACTGGCTGAGGTAGTTTAGTGGACGCTTTATCTCCGATGGAACCTCCCCCCAAAGGATACCACTAGCGACGGGAATTACTCGTCATTCGCGTCTTGAGTAGCGGCGAGATGAAACTGGGTTAGTTCTCTGGGTCGCGCTTTCGCGGCTTACAGTGTCTTCGCGGGCATCGCCTTGTGCCGGTCTCTTATCCCGTGAAGGTGTGGACAAGTAGCTTAACTGCATACGGCGAGCTTACGGCGAGCTTAAGGCTAGCCCTGTTGCGACCGTATACGGGCATTTGCGATGACCACTTGATCGGTCAATCATCTCACACCATTATAGCTTCACCAACTGTACAATTAAGCTTTAGTCTTCTAGCATGCCTAGTTTAGAAGCCCCTTATGGAGGACCTTACAGAGCTTCCGACGAGGAACTACTGGTGGTCAGTTAGAGAAGAACCCGTGAAAATGGGTTCATTTGAAGCGCAAAACAGAAGTGCTTCGCCGTACAACGCATTATTTCAGATCCAACTCACATAATACATTTGGGATTCGCCTTGATATCCTCCTTCTTGGGATCGCGATTGCTAATAGAGGTTGCCAGCTGTGGCCCCCCGCCTACTCGGAGCGCTAAGCCCATCAATATTTGGGCAGGTTTGTTAGGTGGGGTTACAGAAGACTCTGCCCTGATCGCTGGGTTGCAATCGGTGCTAAGTTTTATGGGGTGCTAGGCCATCTGTCTCGAGCAAAAAGTTGAGACTTCCCACGGACCAGGTATCATGATTCACGACCAGCCCACGGGAAGCACGTCAATCTTAGGGGGCGGTTGAAGCCTTACACGCTACGCGACTCGCTGGCCTGGGCCGGCATCGTGCGGTATGGGGAAGGCTAGTGAGCGTGGCAGATCGGAGATAATTGAGTATGGCTCCCAACTAGAAATAAAACAATGAACCCATCTATCGCGGGCTGGTAGTTTCTGAAGTCGAGGATTAATAATGGCATTGACCATGCCCTGTCGCGCATGTTTTTCTTTACTCTTACATCAGCAGGCCCCCGCTCTAACTACTAGGGCGATGAACAATCAGATGCTGACTTCTCGGAATCCTAACACGGCACATCTAAAAGATTCCCATGCCTTGATAGCATTTATTATCTGGGTCAAGTCCGACAACTTCGGAGCTAATCTCACAACTGGCTATTTGAGGTTCGGCGATTATTTTCTTTGGCTTTGTGTCCCTTGTCAGAGACATCGCGGAGAGTTGCCAAAAATCCTAAGCTGGCAGCTGGTCAAATGATGCCTTTTTGTGCATTAATAATTAGCTGGCGCGGGCGCTGCGCCTTGGTAATCCCTTGTGCCGGGCTTTGTTCGGAATTGCTTTGGCGAATCCCTCGAAATCATTAATTTTTCTCGTGTTCTATGTACACAACCCGGATAGAGCCTGGCTTTTTTCGCAGAGAGATGCGGCAGCTTCTTTACGGAGAATCATTTTGTTGTTTATTTTCTGACTACACCCCAGGCACTCATCGAGGTGCTGGTGGAAGTTTCCAGAGTCGCTGATGTTCTCATGGGCCCGTCGCCGAATAAGACCAGCACAGCAAGCACCACGCGAAACAGCGGTCCGACGAGCCACAATATCGCGAGCCCGACGCTTTGAGCAGCGGTTTGCCGTGAGCGATCTTACGAATTGTCATCTTTTGCTCCCATACTAGGCGCCTGACTTTTTTTCCCTGGTATTCCACTTTGCTTGTTTCTTTTGTTTATTGGAAACATATTTTGGTTCTCCTCGTTTGGCCGATTAGTGAGATTTGACAGACAAGACAAGCTGTATCCTAAAAGGTCCTGGTCTTTTATAATATCGACATGGCCAGGTTCCCTACTAACGAAGCTGACCCTAACATGACGATATTCTGAGACAGTCGCGTGGTAAGACGAGACCATAGGGCCTTGAGCCTTGCCTCGCGACCGAGCAATTAGGCACAAATGCTCATGAATTGCTCCCGAGCTCGTTGTGTTACCCCAGTCATCTCTTCGCAATACAGTCTCGTATAATCAGATGCTAGTGACGTTGCGGGAGAGGATGATTGAGGCATAAGCGCCTGCTCCTGCTACTCAAAGACTACAGTGCAAGACTTGACCGTCATGTCCTTTTATAAAAGGTCGGCCGACCTCATGGAACAGACATTTTACGCTTTCATGAAATCACACCAGATTCAGTTGCCTGGGACAATTTCTGCAATCATTTTATCTACCTGGTTTCTATCCATGGTACGGGCAGTCGTCTTAGAGCGATGACAAGATCATTGCCCTCAGCCGCCAGTTGCACGGCTCACCAAATGATAACATTCTAACAAATCGTAGCCATTGAGAAAGTATTCTTATGCTATTAAATAAAAAAAAGATGTAGCATCTCTTCTGGTTCTCCATCCGTATGTTTTCCTAAAGCATTCTTCCCAGATGAACGGGATACCCATCGCTAGCTTTTTGCTAGTGCGTTGCATTGTACTTGACAAAGGTCGGTGGATCACGAAGGCCGACATGCTAGTCTTGATCAATGAGAAACATGCGCCGCTATGCAACAATCGAGGCGGTCGGATGGCGTAGTTGGTTATCGCATCTGTCTAACACACAGAAGGTCCCCAGTTCGAGCCTGGGTTCGATCATCTTTTTGCTCTCGTACAATTTTGTCACGCAGTCTCTGATAGCGCGATCTTGGTTGTCGGGATCATGCCCAGTTCCCGACCTTACGAGACAACCTACCGCATACATCCGGGCCAATTGAGCTCTATAAGGGAGGACCGCGGTCTGGAACTGCACGGGTACGAATCCCGCTTTTGTTAGGTTCCAATATCTTGCAGCATATTTTTGATGGTTACATTGTTTTTGGTTACCGCGATATGCAGCTACAATGGATGCTCCGCCACCTCCAATCATCCCGCAGGCTTACGTCCCAAACAATAACCCCAAGCATTGTGCCTCCGCTTCCACTACAAGGAGGGAAAAATTGTGTAGCCATACCATCATGAACTATCCATGGACTCAACCGACGCTACGCGACTCTACACGCCGCTCGACGAAGCGAGAAACGAGATCCGACTTCTCACCTTTCGCAGCCTGCCAAATGATTCCCACTTCCTTGAATGCGACATCAGTGTCCACTCTCTAGATGATATCACCACGGGCTATCAGGCTCACCTGCTGGCAGAACAGGTCCAGGGCTGGCCGCGAAGGAAAGTCGTCTCCAGCTGGGTCGCCAAATTCCCAGAAGCGGGCACTCCTAAAGCTCCTCCCCCTCCCGAGGCGTGTCGCTTCGCATGGGGTGACTTTGAGACCCTCTCTTATGTCTGGGGCTCCGAGGAGGGCGGCCAAACCATCATGGTAAATGACCGGACGGTTGTCGTGACCAACAATCTCGCGATTGCGCTCGGCGCCATGGCACGGACTGGCTACTACACGGGCTCGCATAGACTCTGGGTGGACGCGTTGTGCATCAACCAGCAAGACGAACTGGAGCAGGCGTCTCAGATAAGCAAGATGAGGCACATCTACGGTGCGGCGTGGAATGTCGTGGCTTGGCTCGGCGAGGCGGCAGACGCCAGCAACGCAGCTTTCGACTTGCTTGAAGGTTTGGCCAGCTTCGCTGATGCGAGCGCGAATATACCATTCGGCAAATTCTCCATCCCCTCCTACATGTTCTTCGGCCACTACTTTTACGGGTTGAACGAGCTGATGCAGCGAGAGTATTGGTCTCGCCTCTGGATCGTGCAGGAGCTCGTGCTGGGATCCTCGGCCGTCGTTCTGCGATGCGGAGACCGGATCATGGACTGGCAAACTTTCTGCGGCGGCATAACCGTGCTCCATCGCCCTGATTTATGGATCATTAAGGACTACCTTTTGCTGAGCGAGGTCAAGAGACACGGGCTGGGAGGTGAACAGTACGACCCAAGGTGGGCCACGCTCTGGCTGCATCTCATACACAAGGACATACAAGTCCTCGGACGATACGAGGAGCAGGGAACAGGTGCACTGGGCCTACGAAGGCTTCTGGATATCGCTATCACATCTAACTGCCGCGATACACGCGACAAGGTTTTCGCTCTCCTCGGCATGATGGAGCCAGGGATAGCAGCTACTCTGGCGCATGACTACTCGAACACGCCGGCGACTCTCTTTGCGAATGTTGCAAGGGCTTTCATCACGCATTTCGGTAACCTGGAGCCGCTGCGCGAAGGCAACCCATGGTCGAAAGTCAACGCCCCGTCCTGGGCACCGGATTGGACCTGGACCGGCCGGCTGCGTTACTCGAGACCTGAGATGCCGCTGTGGGGATTCTGGACCTTGTCGGCCGAGCCTCAGCCAGCAGCTGATAAAATCTACAATGCGGCCGGAGACCACCCTGCCCGATATAGTTTTGACGGGGATCGACTGCTGAGATGCACAGGCTTTGTGGTTGACAGCGTAGGGGGACTTGGGGCTATCGGCAGAGGGTATTGGGGATGGGATGCCGACCCCGTCGTCCAGTGCTCGAACTGGCAGAGCATCTATGGTAGCGAAGAAGGGACTGCCAGAGCGCTCTGTCACACTTTATTTGTGGGCAGGATGAGCGGTGGCAGACCTCCGGAGCCTCGCCACGCTGCAATTCTTAGCCTCCCACGGTCCTTTAACGATGCGATGCCGCAATTTGAGGAACGCGGATGGACTTGGATGGCTTCGCAAGAGGGCTATTATTTCCGCTGGGAACTCTGGCGCGAAGCTCATGACAACATATTGATCGGCAGCAAGAGACTCGGCGATTATTTCAGTGATGTCATACCAGAGGAAGCGACGGAGAGAGACTATGCCGAGGTGTATGGCGCCTTCGACCGCACTAGCAAGGAGCGGCGGTTCATGCTTACTGCCAATGGATACTTAGGCTGGGCTCCCGATAATATATCGGGGTCCTTCTCGGCGCAGACACGAAAGGGCGACCTGGTATGTATCCTTTTTGGATGCAGCACGCCGTTGATCATAAGGCCGGTGATTGGAGGGCGGTTTCGTATTATTGGACAAGCTTATGTGGAAGGGCTTATGGATGGCGAAGCGTTGAAGTTGCTGGAGACAAACCAGTGCAATGTTGAAGAGTTTTGCTTCGCGTGATCTCTGGAATAGAAAGAAAAGTCTCCTAGATAGAGTTTAAACATCCGTTGAATCGTGGTCGCGATGTCTTTTAACACGAGACGCTCGACTCGCTGCGGGTTGCTCTGTTAAGTTAGACGCGAAAACAGTCAGACGCAGGTTCCGCTGAAGAGCAGGGACTGAAAAGGACTGTTCATGCAAAACGATAGATGATAAGGACATGCAACAGCCCTCGCACTTCAACCTGAGGGCATGGCCGCTGAATAAAAGCATGATATTTATGGATGGACCTGTGTGCAAATTCTTGTGAACCCGAGAGAGAACAGTAGCAGTACATGTCTTAGTGGGCTAGCCCGGGATACAGTGTCTGGACTCTGAACAAAGCAGGAGAGACGGTATGGAGAAGAAGCTAGTTTAGGGGCTGGTTATACCCCTTCTATATCTTTTATGGTCTTTCGGGGGAGGATCTCTTGCGCGCTCTGGGAACTTGACACCATCCAAATCAATCTACCACGCCTTAATTTGCCCATTGTAAGTGAAGAATTTCCCATTATCCTCATCCTTCAGACCATGCAGCGTCTTGAGTGCGCTTCCGATACTCTCCTCGGGCTCCAGTATAGCACCAACACCGCCCATACGTGTCTTTACCCAACCAGGATCCATCACAATCACCACCGCACCTGGCAACTTACTCCGTAGATCCTCACTCTGGTGAACAGCCAGCATATTCAAGGCAGCCTTCGAGATACTGTATCCGCAGGCCTTGCGCGGAACGATGCTGAGGCTGACCTCCATGCTCGCAAGCCCTGAGGTCATGTTGAGAACGCGAACGTTGGCATCGAGGGCATCTTGAGCGAGGAGAAACTCGAGCGTCTTTGCCGGGCCAATGACGTTGATGCGCATCTGACGAGAGAGGTTGTCGGCGTCAAGAGACAGGCTCGTCTCGCCCTCGGGCGTGTTATTCACGCCTGCATTATTAAGCAGGAAGTTGATCTTGCGGCCAGCCAGCAACTTGCTTGCCTCTTGCGCAAAGGTACGAATAGATTCGACGTCCCCTGTGTCGCACGAAAGAATATGTGTTGTGGCAGACGCGATGGCCTTGAGATCTGCGAGGTCGGCCCCCGGCCGTGTAGTGGCCAAGATTGTATTGTCAGAGCTCTGGGCCAGCAGTCGAACGAATTCGAGACCTAGGCCACGGTTCGTGCCGGTGATACAGTAAATCGGCATATTGAACAGTCGAGAATCACACGGTGGTTGTGTTTATAATATGAGAGCTTGACACGGGATTTGCGCCGAAGAGTGTAAATTATGTCTCCTAGCGTAACCGAGAGGCGAGAGAATATTTACTTATTCTTCATCCCCGCGTGGATGATTACCCCGCCTACTGGATTCTTCGGTACTGTGCGATAATGCTTCAAGCCAACCGATAAAGAGGTGGAATGGGTTGCCGACCCATAGCTCCAACAAATACAGGATCCAACTAGACAATTAGAATTATCCAATTGGTTAGGTAGAGCCAAGTCAACCCCTGCGGGAACCAAGGCGCCACCAGCTATGTAGGTACCTACTGCATTTAGCCAAAATACAGCGCTCCAGAAGAAGTTCGGAAATACGCGTGCGTCTACGTGCTGCCACTGAGCCACTGTCGTAGAAGTTCTCGGAGGGAGACAGTCTAAGTCGGGTTTCCCCACTCTCAATCGGATTTCTGCATTTATCAGCATTAGCAGCGCTTCTCCGCCATGAATCCATTCATAGAGACGTCGCTGAACTCGAGCGATCCACCTCTGGCAGTAAATATCCTTGACCAAAGTACAAATCACGTCTGCCAGAGTTGCTTTATTCACAGCAAACTGAACAACTACCAAATCGTGGAGACACGATTAAGTGGCCCTGGCAAGTCTTACATATATGTACAAACAAAACACTTATAAAGTTCGAATCTGCTGTATGTGTCTTTGCAACACGCTCAACTTATCTTGTAGTTTTATAGTGCTTTTCATCCCTTTTTGGCAGCTAGTAGTCATTGTGCATCTATGCGAGGCTAAGCTATAAACTTTAAGTCTTAAAAACGTCTAAATACTAGGCTCAGCGGTAGAATGCCCTAATTCTAATGATAGCGGAAAGTCGTTCTCTGGAAAGGATAACTCTAGAAAACATCTGGTGAACAAGCATCAATGCCAGCTAGAGCCAGCGGCGAAGCTTATCCGCGACATATCCATGGAATAAATTGGACAAGTTCCGGCTTCACCTCGTATTATCGAAACAACAATTTCTAGAGTCTTTATGGCACGTTATCGTATGAGCCACGAATGCTCTCATGACATCGTCATGATTCCAATCACGAGAGCGAGTAGGTACTCAGCCGCAGCGTACCACAAGCTTCTTGAATGTGTAACTCGTCGAGGGACATGGAAAAAAAAGGAATAGCTCCCCCGAAACTGGTGTATGTCAGGGCCTGGACCTTACTGGTACACCGTCTCGATTACTCAACGTCGGGAAGCGTGCCGGGATCACTGCTGCCAATTAAGGCTTTGGAACTCATGTTTGATCAAACCTACATATCTATGCAACTCAACCGTGTCGCTCTTTTCGGTACCCATTTAGAGTGGGAGGCTACAGGCAGGTCGCCAAGTCGCTACGGTGGCGAGCTTGCCTTCTTGTGGCTTAGAGCTGGCACTGCGACCACGTGCTCTTCAATTGGACCTCTATTTGAGCAATTTCCCAACTCCCGACCTACCGCCATTTTCACCGGCCTTCCCAAACACATCGTTTGAAGTGAGATTGACCAGTTGCACACGCATTTGCAGTCATGGCAATCTCCAGTTGGAGGAATACCGTCGATCGGTACAGTCATCGTACCCTTCAGATTCTACGAGCGCAGTGGCATCTAGGCTTTACCGCCTTTGGCGGGCCACCCGTCCACTTCAAAATTGTGAGTACCCAAAACGTGCGATATGTGATTTATCTGGTACTCCCTAACATAAATCTAGTTCCACCAGAAATTTGTACTTGAGCTTAAATGGCTCGACGAGCAACTGGTTTGTTACCCAGCCCGCTCTGTCTTGCTGGCGTCTTTGGTAAATACTAATTGGCAGCAGTATCAAGAGATATTTGGCATCGCCCAGGCCCTGTCAGGCCCCGGTAGCACCAAGATGCTATATTGCATAAACCTGATTCATGACGGTTTATTTGGTGCCGTGTTGGGATTTCTTATATGGAGGCAAGTATACGTCCGCTGCAAATAGACGGGTTGGTGGTGGTGGCCAATAGCTATTAACATTGTCTTACCAGCCTACCCGGTGCCTTCGGGATGTACGGGTTATCCATCGGTGTCTCCAGCATCGGGGCGGCTCTTCCACGTCCTGTATACGCTCTGCTATCCGGACTTAATGCTGCTACGGTCGGAGTCATCGCCTTGGCAGCAGTCGAGCTTTCCAATAAAGCTATCACCGATAAACTATCTAGAACTCTACTTTTTCTCAGTGGTGCGGCTGGCATGCTGTATAACGCGCTTTGGTATTATCCGGCGCTTATGTTTGCCTGTGGCGTTGCAGCAGTGGTATATGATTATCGCTGGCTGCATGGCCCTATCAGGGTAATAATGAGCTTTCTACGGCGGCGGAGCAACGTGGTGGCCACTGCAGAAGATGGGATGGCCGGCCCAGAGCGAGGAATACCAACGCGAGATTCTCATACCAGAGAGCCCGGTGAAGTTATACAAGGAGCGTCTTCTGCTGAGTCGTCGGCTATGGCCCGCCCAAGCGACCAAGGCGAAGGCATGCAGCTGTCCTCAGACGCCGAGACCGAACATCGGATCATCCCTCGAGAGTACAGACTGGAATTTTCTTGGAAAGTCGGAACGGGTGTCATTGCAGCTTTCTTGGCAACTTTTATTGTCCTCATGGTTCTTCGCAGTACTCTCCCTAACCCGCATCTCCTCTACCAGCTCTTTGCAAATCTTTACCTTGCCGGGACGATCATTTTCGGTGGAGGACCCGTGGTCATCCCGCTGCTTCGGGAATATGTTGTCGCAGAAGGCTGGGTTAGCCCGCGGGATTTTCTAATCGGCCTCGCGATCGCGCAGGCGTTTCCTGGTCCGAACTTCAATTTTGCTGTGTTCCTGGGGGGTCTTGCTGCGTCCAACAGCGGCCTACCGTCTATATGGGGAGCCATAATTGCGTATGTCGGTATCTTCTTCCCGGGCATAACTCTCGTGCATGGGACAATGGGCGTCTGGGGTTCCCTACGAAGTAAACCGTGGGTGAAGTCTCTCTTGAGAGGCGTCAACGCGAGCGCTGTTGGGTTGATATACACTGCAATTTATCGCATCTGGCAAGTAGGATACATCGATGAAGGTTTCCAATCGGGGAGTAGCCTAGGCAACGACCCATGGTGGGTGGTCGTGACAGCTACAGCTTATGTAGGCGGACGATACTACGGCATTGTGCCGTTTCTTGCTATCCTCCTGGGAGCTGTGCTAGGGCTAGTCAGATATGGGATAGTATCCAACCAAGCATAGCCTCAGATGAAAACATCTTTTCTCACCAGGAATAGAGTACGAGCGCGAGATATTAAAAACAAAATACGAGTCAGTTGCGAAATTCGCTCCCAAACCAGATCTTATGAGTTACAGCAAAAGAAAATCAAAAAAAAATCTGCTGACTTGAGATTGCAGATCGGACAAATGTATGGACATTTTAAGGACTGCTGCTAAACTATGCAGTTTAGTAGATTCAGGACTCGTTGGGTAACTGAACTCGGCGTTTCCGAGGGTCAGTATTGTGGCCAGGGGCTCGAGTAGCTGTTCCGCACGCCTGTCATCTTTGGGATGTCCTCACGAGTCGTACGAGCCGGTTGCTCTCTCGTTGGCATTCTTAATAGCTGTATCCCTCTGCTGCTTCGCCCAGTCCTTTGCGCTTCGGTAGGCCGCGACCCCTTCTCGGAACCCACGGCTGCTGCCCGTTATTGCGTACGCCCCTATTTTTGTCATGAAGTATTCGATGCGAGGTTTGGGAAGTTCAGATCGCAAAGAATGTATTGCATATATCACGAGGAACCCAGACTGATAGGTGCAGGGTGTAGTGTGGGCGATGTTGTCGATATCCGGTGCTGGTTTACCGAACGAAGTTATCAGGACTCGCATTCCCCTCTCCCCCAGAGTGCCATCATAATTGGCCTGGAGTCGCGCCACGTTCGGTGAACCGTCTGGTCCCTTCACCGCCAAGAAAAAGTTGGGTAGAATTGGGAGATCACGCTGAGTTGAAGGAACAACGCAGGGTCTCCCGGATCTTCTGATCCAGCTGCTCCGGGCGAGCACCATAATACAGATCCGGATTGCTCGCTACGAGAGAGCCATCCGTCAAATGATCGAGATTCTTCAGAGGGACTCCAGCCCCAGCACACTTGAGATCCTGAACGTTGCCTCCAATAACGGAGACCACCGAGGCAGTGACCTGGGACTCTCCGGAGCTTATGATTCTCAACTATGCCAGTAGCAGGTCAGTTATCAACCAAAACGTAAAGAGGAACTCGATGGTTGGGTCGAGAAATATGCCACAGCAGATATACCCTTCCTGCTCAGATCCGCCAGTCGGCCCGACGATCTGGGCCAGGTGCACCTTTAATAATGCTTGGGAGTCTGTTTGGAAAGTTTGACAGAAGTACACTCCATGATATACAAGTGTGGGCTTAGATACGCTTTGTCTCACACTCGAAAGCAGTCTAGGACTGAAGGAATGCCGTACAGGCCATAAGTATATACTGCGGTTGAGTTTCGAGAGGCCAGTTGACGATAGCCATTAGTTGAACTACCAGGAGCCCGTCTTACTTAACCTGGGTTTAACCTGGGTTTAACAATAAAATCTGTACATTATCCATACACATGCCTGTCGCAACAGCTCTCCTGCTGGATATAGTCTCTGCGGTGCGTGTATTAAAGATGCCAGTGTCGTTTCGACACCAGCCCCGTCCCCGTGAAGTCTCCCAGCCTAAGGGCCGTCTCGTCATTTCTAGGATAATCCTAGCTTAGACTTCATCAGGAACCAAACGTAGCTGCATATCGATTTGCAAAAAGTGAACGCGGTGCCTTGGCCGAGCAGGCCGACAACTCTGCTTCCCAGCAACATGCGGTTGGCATATTGAATCATCTCTTGATCGGCTACTTCGGCGCTCAACTCCCCCTTCCATACGCTAGAGTTCAGTAAGCAATGCCTGGCAGCTTGTTCGGCCGCCAAGCCAGTGTGTGGCCGGAACGCCGCAAGTGAGTCGCCTACAAGCACGACGTGGCCATCGTAGTAGCGCGAGGCTTTGCACAAGGAATCGTTCACCTTGGTAATGAATATGCTGGTCGTCTTGGATACTAGTTCGGCAACAGGGGCGGGCATATCGGAAATCGAGCTGACCATGGCGCGTTCCCACAACTCTGGCCGGACGAGCCCTGTGGGGACGGTGTTTCGGTGAGTTTTTCCATTGATATCAGTAAAGAGGGATTCCATTTCGGGAGAGCCGTCTTCCACGTTCCGATACCACACGAAATTAACGAGCCTCTCGCCGGGGGCAAAGCCACCATCGTCCGTTGGTATAATGTATCTGTGATGTGTTAGACAGCTATACGGCTGGTGATAGTACCGAAATAGAACGGGGTGAAGCGAGGGCCGAGATCATGGGGGTGGGTAACCAACATCATCATGTATGTGCGATTCATCATCGAAGCCACAAAGCGGTTAGAAAAATATGCTATTGTCTCCTTCGACAACAGCCTCTCAGGTACTGTAGATCTCCATGCCACGTAGCCTGAATATTGCTTTTCCGTAGGGCCTTGGACCAGCCTTCTCACCGTAGAGTTGATTCCGTCGGCGCCGAGGACCAGATCCGCAATGATGCTGCTTTCTTCTCCTGTTGACACGTCGACGCATTTCACGTCTACCGTGCCAGTTTGCGTATCGTACCGCAGCCCGGTGACTCTCTTGCCGAGCACATATTTGGTCACTCCGTCCCCTTTTCGCGGCGGGGGTGGATTGGCCACCGCCGTCGAGACCAGTCCGTCGTAGTTTGCACGCAGGATCCTGTAGAGTAAGCCCCAGCTTGACAGTTCGCGTGGTACTCCTATGGTGAGCACCTTGGGCCACTTGTACCAGGCGAAGATGGTAGACTG
>FTLB01843374.1_pt1 | contig 31881 bp, 24 predicted proteins | sample 1658291 | NCBI WGS metagenome assembly FTLB01 (sample SAMEA3914812, study PRJEB12502) | metagenome | biome: forest; material: soil | place: Canada | collected 2011-07-07 | depth 0.1 m
GACGATGACTGGCGTATCCGACAAGCAGTTGGTCACCTTTGCCGGTTGGCCAGCAACACCGTAAATTATCGCAGTGCTTGGCCGAATGCATCTGGGTAGCCTTTATTCATCAGTAAGCAAAATTCTCCGATACGACGGTATGCCCCGCCAGCCAGACCAAGAGCAACTTTGACAGTTCCCCTCCCGTGCAGATGTAGTACTTGGTTTTGGCGCCGACGCGTGCAACATCGATACTCGGTGCCAACACATCATCCTTACCAATCCTCCGCGACACCACGTCCGCACCGAGGGTGGAGACGTCTTCCAGCAGCTTCTGGGCCTGCCCTCCTTGAGTAACGAACAATTTCGTTCGGTCCGCGAGGCCAGGGACCTTATTGAACGTGTCCACGGCGAGAGGGATATCTTCAGCCCGCAGAGTCCAGAGAACCCGTAGCCAAGCGCGAGGGTTCTTCTCCTCCGCAAGAAGCACACCCGCGGCCTGCGCCAGGAGCGGCGTCACCCCAACGCCGCCGGCAATGAAGACGGGTATCTCCTCCTCCCGCAATGGGAGCAGCCAGAAGCTCTCATCCCCGCCAAATCCCATTACGGGAATTCTGAGTCTCTTTCCTTCCATGTCGTGGCGCCCAAGGAAGGCGGTGACGGGCCCGTGTTGGCGAATTGTGAGCTCTAGTAGTGACCCATCCGCTATCGTTCCGTCCTCGGCTGGGGTCTTGGTATTGTAAGGGGGGACATTCGTGATCGTGAAAGTTCGCACGTAGTCATCGTTTAGGCTCTGGGGATCCGCGGCGTTCATGTGCATATATCCCGTGTCCAGCTCGCCGCTGAAATCCAGCGTTACGTGCTGGCCGACGTGCCAAGGCTTGCTTGCTATTTTGCCACCTTTGATCTTAGAGGTAGGAGCAGCACCTGTCGGGGGGTGCAAGGCAAAGGTGAAGCGGCTGATTGTAGGCGTAAGAACTTGCCTCTTGAGCAACTCGGCCGACGCCACAGCGGCAGAAGCGGCGTCGGTCAGCACACCCGGCTCGCCAGCCAGAGCGCGCAGCGGTGGGTCGTAAGGCGACATCTCGTAGATGGGTTCGCCGCGGAAGGGCATGCCATTGAGCACGAGGCGCGCGGCTTGCACGCGAACACGTATCGCCATCTTGCAGTGAGGCATGATCTCGCTCGCGGACTGGCCCAGCAGCAGCTCGGCTGTGCCTGTCAGGTAGAGCACGTCGGACGTCTCAAAATCCGGCACGACGATGCCGATATTAGGGTTCAGGTAGAGGTTACCCAGCGACTGGTACAGTCGATTGCCAGAATACTCCGGGTAGACCAAAACCACGCCGCCGTCCTCCTCGGCCTCGTTGCAGGCTACGCGCATGAAGCCTTTGGGACCGCCGCGATGATTGGTATCCATCGAATCCCCGTTAGTCGAGGACATGAAGAATAGGTCGGCCTTGTGTATCAAGTCTACGGCTCGTTGCGCTAGAGGTAACGATTCCGAAAGAAGCTGCGGCGACGGCACATGCGTCCGCACCACACGCCGGTTGATGTACTTGGGGCAGTTGCCCGTACTCTCCTGTACCCGCATGGACAGCTGGACCTCGCTTACCAACTTGCCATCTGGTTGATTCTTGTCTCTCTCGAGGATCTCAGCCGCAAGCAGCCTGCCCATGACCTTGACACGATCCCGCGACTCAAAATCGATGCTTATACCGCTAATGAGCTTAAGCCCGTCGCTGGCAGTGTCGGGGCACTGCTGTTGGTGCCGGCCATCGACGGTGATGGGCAGCAGAGCCTGGGCTACCGGGTCATGCATACGGTCCACCAGCGCCCGGATCCTCAGTGTGCCCTCGGCGATGCGATCTGCGAAACCCCTCTGTCCGCCCCAGATGGTGGTCCACGGCCGGCCACTGTCATCCAGCACTCCTACCGCCATCAATTCGTTCTCTGCGATGCGCTTCCCGTGCGCTGGTGGGAACGCCGTCGATGTCGGGTTCGGCCGCTGGTAAGTTGTCACCCCCAGCAGCTCCATGACTGCCCGCTCACCAGAGTGCCACCCGAAAGGGGAACGGCCTGGCAGAGGCGACGCTGCCATAATGATGATCTGGTCGAGGTAAATTTCAGCTCAAAAGGTAGTCTGGCTGGAGGGTCAATAAGAGGATGAGGAGATTTTACGCGGTGTTTCTCTCGTTCAATCTCGAGAGTGTTTGCTTTCCCTCCCCAATCGAACACTTCATAACTCTAATTATATGCTTCAAATCGCCACGGACTAGGCCCCATAGGGCGGATCACTATCCTATTTAGTTTAGTCGACGTGTCAGTTAACTTAAGTATGGTTGTTATTAAGCAACAAGCACGGCACTGCTCGGTTTAGTTCGTCGCCCAACCCCGTCTTCTCCGGGGGGGTGTGCGGGAGAAAGTAACCGGCCTACTCATTTCTTCAAATGCATGTATAGTCTCTCCACACTCTACCTATAGCATTAAGGAGGATCGTATAATCCCGATATCACAATACAGCGAATTAAATACGAGCACGCCGAGCAAAGATCTGTAGTGTGAATACTTAAATTATGCCCCGTCAGACACGTGCGACCATGATTCTACTTTCTAGCTGCGGCTACTCCCCGCCCTTTTCCAGGGGAGAGTGTACACGATTCCAAAAAAAAAAAAGGTAGGCCAGAGTAGAACGACAATGTTCGCCCCGAAGTCCATCGAATGCCCAGTGCAAGCTCATTGAACAGAAAATATTCCTTTGGGGGGTCTTTTAGACGGGATATTTAATTACATAAAAGTAGAAGCAAAAGGTGTGTTCTGGGTTATGGTTCAGGCGTGTTGGACGAATGGAGGGCGTCCGTAGAGGGGGTATGAGATTAATGCTGTAGCTTATACCTTCTCGGTCTCCACAGCTTGAGTCTCTTCCTGCATAGCTTCCTTCTTAGCCTCAACCTGTTCCGCAGCTGCTTGCTTGGTCTCATCGCCCTCGAAGAGATAGGCGAGCTCCTCAAGCGTCGGGCCAGAGGTTTCGACGAAGAAGAAGTAGACGATCAGGAAGGTGATGGTCACCCATACGCAGTAGTAGATGTAGAACTTCCATCCGAGGTTCGCGAGACCGATAGGGTTGACATAGCCTCCGAAGATGGAAGAGACCTGGATGGTAAGCAGGACGAACGCCCAAGCCTTGGCTCGCATCTGGTAGGTGACGATCTCCAGGGGGTATGTGACGATGAGATTCGTCCAGGCCAGGGTGTAGAAAGCTTGGAAGATGAAGATGCAAGCCAGGACGAGTCGGCCACCCGCGAGGCTGCCGCGCTCGATGTACTGCTGCGAGGCGATGGTCCAGACAACGAAGGTGACGAGCACACCGGCGGAGCCAGTGACGAAGAAGAAGCGACGCCTGAAGCGATCAATCATCACGGTGACGGCCAGGGAGACGATGTACTGCCAGAGAGTGATCATGCCGTTCACCAGGGTGATTTCGTATTCGGTCTTCAGGCCGGTATCCTTGAGAATCTGCGTGAGGTAGTTCGAGACAAGCTGGTTACCGGAGGCCTGCGAGAAGAGAGCGGTACAGAAGCACAGCGCGATTCTCTTGAGGTTGGGGACCGAAGAGAAGAATTGCTTCCAGGTCATGTTGTTCTCTCGCTCCATGGAAATCGTTTGCTGAATCTCGGCATACTCGAAAGCAACAAGGTCGGACGCCGGGTCGCATTCGCCGTGGTACTTGATGAGGATCTCCTTGGCCTCCTCCGACCTGCCCTTGGCGATCAACCATCGCGGAGATTCGGGGCAGAAGTAGACGAGGGTGCCCTGGTAGATAGAAGGAACGATCTGGATCAGGGTGGGGAGCCTCCACGACCACGCACTATCGATGCGGTAGCAAGCAAAGGTCGCCCAGGCACCGATAACATAGCCCAACACGATGGATGTGTTGTAGAACGTGGTCACGGCAACACGCTCCTTGGGGTGGCTGAGTTCCGTAACCAGGACGGGGGCTCCCATCTGGATGAGCGAGGAGCCGATGCCGAGCACGATCTTGCCACCGATGTACATGTTGAGCGAAGTAGCAAAGAACTCAACGATGACTCCCACGATAATAACAATAGATCCGAGCAGAGTAGGCAAGCGACGGCCGAAGGTGTCACCAATCCAGCTGAGGAACAGAAACGGGATCACGCCGCCAATGGCATTGGCGGCACCGAAGAAACCGAGCGTGGAGCCTGTAGGGTTTCCAAATCGATCTTGCCAAGACACAAGGACTTGCATGCCGTTCGTCATGGACTTTATACACACCATGTCAGTAACGTATTTCCATCTTTGAATACTTCGATGCTCGGTGGCCGAGGGATTCGACTCAACGAGATACGCAGGAACATAGCAGGGAAACTCACCCCATCGATGCCGAGGGCCATGCTGGCAAACAGCGATGACGTGAGGAGGAAGTACAAGAGAATGCCATTCTTCCTCTTGTAAAATGGGGGGATAGTGTCCAGGTCGATCGGCGTCTGGATGCCGTCGGCCGTGTGAGCCGCTGCCGGTGCCATCGTTTCAATAAGGTACTCCGAAGTGTGATAAGACGCCTAGCCTGCGAGAGCGGTAAAGGTGGAAGCACAGGAACCACTGCCTCAGAGAGAAGAGTTGACGATCTGTATAACAAAAGAAGAGACCGGAAAGTAGGGACATGAACGAAGGTATTATAGGAAATGCTCGAACCAAAGCAACGAGAAGATCAGACTGCGGCCATATGTGCCCCGCGATAGATTTTGTGGATCAAGCCATCTCCCACGTTTGGGGAACCTGGGGATAGACTCATGAGGAGGGTCACTAGGAGAAAATGAAAAGAAAAAAATGCTTTTCTCAGATCGTGGAGAATTCATTATTAGCGAGCGGAACAATTCCGACCTCTTTTCAGTAGACCAGATCGCCGTTGAGCACGCGTGGCGGCCGGCGAATTAGCGCGGAGAAATAATCAACTACCGGTATCAAGGTCCGCCTTATAGCCGGCCGCCTCCTTAATGTGGCGACGGCCCCACGTGGTACCACCGCCGGCTCCACGGTCTGGCCAACGGCTGGGCCAGGGACGGGGAAATCGGGGAAATCGGGGAAATGAGGTGGAAATTGAGAACTGCGCTCAACTCAACGGAGAAATTTAGGCTGTGGTTTAACTGGAGACCCCCACGACCCCTTCCTCCCAAACCTGGTTGTAGAGGAGCACAAAGTATCCATCGACGATCAAAGATTTTCCGTTGTTTATGTATTCTCAACACAAAGTAGCCAATAGGTGACCTAATCGGCCAATATTTTGAGGCTACTTAAGCATGTCCCAGCCGAAATAGACTTCATTTTGTCCTACTGTTGTTGTTCTTTCCTACCTTGCAACGGCAAGTTTTTTCTTCAACTCATCATGTCTCCTGAGATTGGTTTTCCCACCGATTTTGAGTGGGGCTTCGCAACGGCTTCATACCAGATCGAAGGCGCTGTCGACGTCGATGGCCGAGGGAAGACGATTTGGGATACATTCTGCCATCTCAACCCTACGCGGACAAAGGGTGCCAGCGGCGATATCGCATGCGATCACTATCACCGTTACGAAGAGGACTTTGACCTTCTCACCCAGTACGGAGCCAAAGCCTACAGGTTCTCGCTGTCGTGGTCGAGGATAATTCCCCTCGGCGGCAGGCATGATCCCGTTAACGAAGATGGCATTGCGTTCTATAACAAATTGATTGACTCCTTGCTCGCCCGGGGGATCACGCCGTGGATAACCCTTTACCACTGGGATCTTCCCCAGGGACTGCATGATCGATATAAGGGATGGCTCGATGTGACCGAGTCCCAGTTAGACTTCGAGCATTATGCAAGAATCTGCTTCGAGAGATTTGGAGACAGAGTCAAGAACTGGATTACCTTGAATGAGCCCTGGATAATTTCCATTTTTGTAGGCTTATAACTCACGGCGTGGAAAATTCGTTCGAAAACTTAGAGAGCTAACAGTAAATTGTCCAGGGTTATGGCACTGGGATCAATGCCCCTGGACGAAGCAGCATCAACCCTGCATCGACTGAGGGACATACCCCGACTGAGCCTTGGGTTGTGGGCAAAGCTCTCATCATGAGCCACGCCAGAGCGGCAGCTCTGTACAACAGAGAGTTCCGCGCGTCTCAGAAAGGCAAAATAGGTATATCTCTGAACGGGGACTACTATGAGCCCTGGGACTCGGAGGATCCGCGAGATGTCGCTGCTGCCGAACGTCGAATGCAATTTCACATCGGCTGGTTCGCTGATCCCGTCTTGTGAGTGACTTCGGTTTCGATCGTTCATAAGGAGCTAGAATTGTACTAACCGATCATAGTCTGGCACAAGACTATCCCAAATGTATGCGAGAGCAGTTGGGATCCCGGCTGCCTGAGTTCTCGGAAGCCGATTTCTCTCTGCTGCGCGAAGGTGCAGTGGACTTTTACGGCATGAACTACTACACAGCACAGTTTGCCAGGCATCGTGACTCTCCGGCCTCGGTGAACGACTTCGTGGGCAATGTTGACGAGCTTCAGGAGAACAAGAGTGGCGTGTCGATTGGGGCTAAAAGTGGTGTACACTGGCTGCGTTCGGCCCCGCAGAGCTTCCGCAAGCACCTGGGTCGCATTTACCGGCTGTACGGCAAGCCGATATACATTACTGAGAACGGCTGTCCCTGCCCTGGAGAGGATAAAATGGCCAAAGAAGAGTCTGTCCAGGATGATTTTAGAATAAAGTACTTCAAAGATCACCTCGAGGCCATCAACCAGGCGAACCTATCTGACGGCGCCCTTGTATCTGGTTATTTTGCATGGTCTCTGATCGATAACTTGGGTAAGTTTCTCTTTCCATTATCATTTTTATCGACTTACATCTTGTTAATTCTCCGAGTAGAATGGTCTGATGGGTTTGGAGTACGATTCGGTGTGACCTTCACCGACTATGAAACTCTGGAGAGAACACCGAAGAGATCAGCCCTGGCGCTCAAGTACATGGTTGCTGATCTAAGAAAACCAATTCCTGGCGTTTAAAATGCCCCGTGAAGAGTGGATTTGCTACGATTTGTGTAAAGCTCGAGCGCAAGTTACATTGCCATTCTTTGTATATCTTGGCAGTGTGCAGTGTCCGGTAACGTCAACGAGTGGGCCATGAGATTTCGAATCGGACTTCCGAGCAGTACTGCGATTACAGCCTCTGGGTATATATAGATAGACAGGTATACATATTGCAATTGGAACACGAAAACGATACTGTTCTTATACAAATGTGGAAGACTAAGCTTCCATTTCATTGCCGGGAAAATGCACAACTCCCCCTCGCCGAACCAAACCAAGCATGTGCGAGCCGGTGCAAAAGAATTGTCCAAAGAGAAGGGCAATGAGAAAGCTAGGGTATCCAAGATGAGCCGTTGCGCAGCGTATCAGATGCTTTGGAATCCAGCCGCGTAAGGATGTCGAGCAGCACCGCGAAGTCTGAGCGAGCACGTGTCGATATTGGAGACATGTGATTGCGATGGATTATTGCGAGTAAACTGGCGCCTACCAGACGGATTTTCTCGACCTGTGCGACAAAAGAGTCAGTTCAGATGCCTTACAAGCTAACCTTGGTTTACGAATACTGACACAAGGCTCTCCGTTCACCTGAAGCGCCCAGAATGGTACATGGCGGATGATCCGCAGCATGTCACGCGCAACCTCTGTCATTCTCAAAGCGAGAATTTCTGGTTGTTGCAGCTCGGCTGGCAAGAAATCCATTTCTCCGAGTTTTTGCATTATCACCATCCGGAGGCAGTGATAGGATACCTGAAGATTGACGATCTGTATGATGAACTGGCATATGCTCCCGCCTTGGCTTGTCTCGGCCTGCAGGATAACATTCTCGGGCTGTAGATGCTGTGGGAGATTATCGAGGCTCGTCGCGAAGCGAATATAGAGAGTCTCTATGCGAGCGCGTTCATCGGATAGAGGCACAAGCTTTTCTTGCGCAGGGCAATTATCCCGTCTGTCTTGGACGAGGCGCATCTCGAGGAGGAGATCCGATGCCATATGCCATAAGCGCAAGTTGGCATTGAAGCCAGCAATCAGGTCCGGATCCAACGAAGTCGGCGCAGACAACGGCGTGGGCTCGTCCAATAACTCCTGTTGAGGGGAACTGATGTTTGAACTGTGGCATCCCACCCCGGACGGGTAAACCGTAGATATTCCGGATTCGAAGGAGAATTTGTGGATAGTAATTGGCCGATTGTTCAACGTAGCCGCTGACTTATCACCGATATAAACAATCCAAAACAGCCTCCGACGGAGCTCAGCTTCGAGAGGATAGAATTCATCATGGGATGATTCGTCTTGCAAAAGCATGACCTCGGTTAAGCGAACGGCTTCTCCAAAGATATGCCATGAAAACTTGGGCTTTCCCGCGGCATGGAGACAGTTTGAATGGAAGTACCGAATTGCGACTGAGCTAGCACTTGGGTTCTCCAGGTCACTCTCGAGGTATCGGTTCAAGCAGCTCCTGGATGCGTGCAGAAAGGCATCAGCCACGATGTATCCCTCGGGGAAGATCTCCTTTGGCAGGAGAAAAGCCGCCTCCGCGCACACAGCGGTAATCAGCGTAAAAGTAGACTCGGGCCACAGATCAGAGAACTTTGACAGATTGGTGCTGTTCTTGTCTCGCTGGACGGGAGAGATCCATAGCTGAGACTGAGACATGGCTGGGCTCGGGGCAGACCCTTCGCTGTCGTTGCGCGACGCCGTGATGAAAAAATCAAGCGCATTCCGAAGACTGGCCTCGTGGACGAGGGGAATAAGCGGGAACAGATATTCGAAGAAGAGATTGACGCATTTCATCGTTATACCGTCCATCGTGAGATCAGGCAGTGCCGCTTGAACAACGTTCCCTAAGTCAATCCATTGCTTGAAGGCCGACAGCAAGGGTGAGGTAGGACCTCGGTCCACTGACTCGGAGCTGTGGTGTGCGCTGGAGATTTCATATACTGATACGGAGGCCGCGTGAGGTGAGAGTTCCAGAGAATCTGACGGCACCCAATGGCTTGATGTGCTGGCTGCCTGGGCGGGATGACTCTCCGGACCGCTAGATTCCGCGGCGATAGTCCCATTGCCAGCATCGGAGTCTGTTCCAACGAAAGAGACTGACGTCGGCGGTGATTCAATGGAGAAGTCGCCAAGCAATCGGGCTGGCAGTCGGTTGGTCTTGGGACCGCGTTTCCCTTGCGGCAGATCAAATGTGCATTGTTTCCCTCTGACGTGACAGTTGGAGCATCTTGAGTTGACATAGTCGCACTGTATATCATCGCATAATCAATAAAAGTTCTTATATAATCCTTGACTCTCTCGAGCAGGCGGCCCAATCGCATAGGCGACTCATAACACTTGCTTCGTACATGGCACTGGCCACTATAGCACTTGGCGTACTTGGCGTATGAAGGGGACGCTGCAGACGTAATCAAGGACTCGATCTTTTTGTGAAACAAGCTTACTTTTGCTTTTCTTCGCCTGCAACTGTCGCATGCCCTGTTCGCCACGCGACGCGGGGCAACGCTCGCGGTAGACATCAAGGAGAAAGGGTAAGGAGCTTCGGAGAAATAGGTGATCTTGTCCAGGCTGGCGGTGCAGATGTTCGGGTTTATTGAGAGTGTACAGCTTGGCTTCTTGTGGGGAATTCAGTCAATTAAGAAATATCAGCGACGATCTGTGGAACTTTCAACACTTTGCCACTTGCAATATCTCCCGTTGTCGCAACTTATTTCCCCGGGCGCCGACCTCGCGGCTCAGCCCATTTCTCTCAGCTAGAGACAGTTCTGGATCTGCTGCGGGGTGGCCGATGTGGCCCAGTGGGGTGGCTCGGGTAAGGTACCGGTGGTACCTTGGCAAGCTTGGCACGCCAAGCACGCTTACGTAGCAGACAAGCGAGACAAGCTTGATTTAGAGAACTTCGGTTCTTGGTCTCAGGCGCTATTTCCCCCGGAAATACCCCAGTGGGGCCCCTAGCTTGCCTAAAAATGACGCGGGGTGGGCTTGTGTTTCCACGTGTGTTCCACTACGTGGGTTCCCTTATCCACGTGGTTTCCATCAGCAGAGTACCTTTGCTTACTTGCTTTGGTGTGTTTTGGATGGGGCTTTTTTATTGCCATCATCGTGTAGACATGGAGCTATGCTCGGTATGGAATAATAGTCTCTTGGACAAGGCTAGGCATGCATGGTATACTGGATTGAGGGGGATGCTAACCCGCCTTCGAATTGTTAATTACCCTTCCCTAGTTGCTTCAGAGGCGGGTAAGTTACCGCGCGCACTCTTCAACCTGCGCTCGTCCTGAGCTTGCTGTTGCTCATCCTTATATGCTGCAGCTCGCAGCTAATTGGCTAGTATAAATAAGATAAGGTTATATTTTAACAATATCAGAGGAGCGGGTGAGTAAGGTCTCGGATAAAAGTTTTTTACAAGTTACTTCTAAATCTCAATAAACTCATCTAGACCTCATGGCGCCCGGCAGGCTACGCCACCGCGACGCGAACGGCGACGGCGCATGAGTAAGCCGGGTGTGCCTTAACCCAACATCAAGTCGACTAGCTCCTTTAGTTCCGCGTCCCAGGCAGTTCTAAACATCCTGCCTATCCCCTTTCTTTCCGCAATTCCGTCCTCCCACTCAATCCAGAATACCCAGATATACTTGTATACACCTTCATCCACAGGGACTTCTCCACACTTGAACTCGATCAAATCACTGATCTGATCCTTCATCCAAGTCTGGTTGCGTTCTTGGACGGTAATATAGCCCTCGGCAATCTCTACTAGCTCGAGCATATGCTCCTGGGGAATTGTCTCTCTCTCCGCAGGTGCATGGCAGACATAGCTTTCCACCCATCCGACGCAGGAATTGTCCTTCCCGTAGACAGCCATCCAGCCGGACGCGTTGGCTGCTCCGGCACGCAGAAATGCACGTCTCGTTCGACAGGACAGGAATGGGTGCGACTTCAATGGGGGAGTTTTATCTGGATCTGGTAGCGGGATCGGATATAAAAACAAAGGGTCATAGCCTCGGCATGTGTCGTAGCATTTGATACGTCCCGTATACTGCGAAGCCGCAAAGTCGACATAGTCTGACTCTCTTGTGTGGTTTGGGTTATGTAGAATATGCCTTGACCACCTGGGCGGCAGGGTACTTTGCGTGTTGCTCATATGCTGTTTTTTGCTGTCCAACCAGGCCTCGACAACTGGGTACCCTTCCCATTTTGGCGATTCGTGGCTGTACCACGCTACCAGAGGCACGATGGACTTAGTTACAGGCTCGCTTGCCACCTCATTGGGGTCGCCGCGCATGGGAACGTCCAGACGCGGGTACTCGTCATATCTGCCGTCGGCCCGCGAGTCGACGCTCGACTGCCAGCCAACCCAACTCCAGCTGGGCAAGCATGCCGGCTGTGCTTGTGCAGAACTTCTAGTGCGCAACCGCCTTCGGGTCATAGGCGTCTTGAGTCTCCAGAGCAAGGCCAGCGTGAAGCAAGCCACGGGGAGTCCCGATAGGAATCCTCCTTCAAAGTCCCGGCACATGACTTTGCTTATCCCTGCAAATCCACGGAGTCGATCTTCCGGATAGGTGAGCTCGCGGCCATTGTACGTGTTCATAACCAACAACAAAGGTTGCAGTGGAAGAGGTAGCTCCGACGTAAGCCCGATCCCCACTCTGCTCCCCCCTTTGTTCACACCCAAAGCGGGTGATATCGCGAACGCATGTGTGTCACCAAGGGGACAGAGACAAGGTTCTAGGTGTATATCCTCGAGAAAAGAGTGGTGTACGCAGTACCAGTATATGGTCTGGTCGAAGAACACAAGCTGCCGGTGTGAAAAGATTCCCTCTTGGAACGTCCAAGCACGCCGCGGCCAGAGCGCATGTTCCATCATGGGCGGTGGACGTTGTACCAGCTGGCGCCCGTCCCGCAGTGTCAGTATATCGGGAGCCCATGACCGAGGCTGTGAGATACCTCGCAGGCCGCGGAGCCCATGGTCAGCATTCTTTCCTGCCGCTGCGATAATCGTGACTGAAGCGTGTGCATATATGGATGCCATCTTCTCTAGCTCCTTCTGCGTCTCCTCCGAGATGCCCCCCTGCAGCACGCAGAGAGCGTCGACCCACAGGTACCTCTCCCGCATACGAGAGGTGAGTCCTATGGCATCCTGTATGGTTCTGGGGATGCGAGTATAGACCTCTGGGCGAGACAAAGCCCCCGGTCTTTGTAGCTTGTCCAAGTTCTCCGCGGTGGTGAGAAATGAATCTACCGCCCCCCAAACATAGCTTAAGGCGACGTAGGCGGCTCCCTCGGGGTAAGAGACGAGACACATGCTGCTGACATCAATCACCCTAGACGGCCACTCATCATATATCCCAGCCGGATTCCGCCAGGCTGAGCACTTGTCGCCGTGGTGACTCTCACAGATATCCTTCCATTTCCAGGGTAGCTCGTCGTCAACCCAGTTCGCATCCAGTAGACGCGCTCGACCGAAGAGGCAGCCGTTCCCACCTAGCAGGCGAAAGCAAGCCGACTCCCATTTCCGAATGTACTTCTTCTCGCCAGCCAAAACGAACGCTGGGGTTTTGAACTTGAACATGATGTCCGGCATCCACACACTTGGTCGAGAATTAACACTGACACGAACGTTTGCCCACGGCTCTTCGATCCGGCAAGACGCAGCAGCTTGTGCGATCAAGACGCCGTGTGCTGAGCATCCAGAGGTTTGCACCAGGTCCTCCAGCGTCCCTTCCAAGCGTTGGCACGACCTCATGTTGTCCTGCAGAGCGACGAATATCGAATCGCAGACAGCGCACGACATTGACTCGTCCCGATTTCCTAGACTGGCCCTTTCCGGGTCGGAAGCCCTTGGTGTAGCCCACTCATTTGCGCAGCCCCCGAGAGCAAGGCCGCCGAATTTGTCGGAATCGGCCGAGTCTCTGCGGGAATCTCTAAGCATTTTGTAACGGGTGGATAGAGCGGATGGAGGGGAAAGAAATTAGACGGGGAGGACGGAGCATATGAGAGGGCGAACCATACAAGACAGCAAACCACAGTCGGAATTGGTTATGCGATGCAAGCGCTAGCTAAAAATCTGCGTGGTCAAGTTGTGATGTCCCCAGATGACTGAGATTCTAATCCTTCCCGAAGGAGTTGAGAAGGTCCACTTTCGGGGCGATGCAGTCATACATAAGCATACAAGGTACCCTTGCTGGTACCAGACTTTAATCTATCCGCATCGATGAAGTATACCAGTCCGACCAGGACAACCTATTGATGCCCGAAAGGAAAGTTGATTCTAAGAAAGCTGATGGGACATAGGCTCTCACTGATGGCGGTAGGAAATCACAGATTGATGGCATGACGAAGAGTTGAGAAACCGAGGGGAGCGTCATGCTCGGGCCGAAGAATCCATGATTCGTGGCTTGTTCTGCATTCTCTTATATAATGTCTAAAATTATACGAAGTCGCCATTATCTATCTATGCAATCAATGCTTCCCGTAGTTCTCGTTCACAAGAACATACCGATATCTCGCCTTGCCATCAATCATGTCCAACAGTGCCGAATTCGCATCCTGGAGTGGCACCTTTTGAACCCACGGTTTAATTCCCTTATCGGCAGCCAGCTGCAACATCATCTTGATCTCCTCGGGGCTGCCGATAGCACTGCCCCCGACATTGATGCCGTTGGCAATCAGAGTGAAGGCGTTGATGGGGGGAAGATTACCGCCATCCGGCGCGCTGCGACTTGCTCAGTATAAAGATCGTTTGAATGGGCCATTTCATGCTTTGCTTACCCAACTTGTACGAATGTGCCCTTTGTCTTGAGGAGCGTTAGGTACTCTTGGAGCGGCATCTTGTCACTCGACACTGTGCAGATAATGAGATCCAGGGTTCGCCTGTTGTTAGCGGCCCATTTCTCGTCCTCGTCTGTTGCAATGTACGCGTCCGCACCGAGGCGAAGCGTATCTTCCCTCTTGTCAGCCTTTCTCGAGATACCAATCACTCGATCCGCGCCCAGAGCCTTGGCGAAGAGCACAGCGAAGTGGCCCAATCCGCCCACCCCGACGACACCGACAGTCTTTCCGGGCCCGCAACCATTCTGTCGCAGCGGTGAAAACACTGTGATGCCTCCGCACAGCATGGGAGCTGCATCGGCAGAGTCTAGGCCTTCCGGGATAGGAACGACGAAGTGGCCGTTTGTCCGATTGTAGTCTGCGTATCCACCATACGATTTGCCCTCGCCATTGGGATAAACGGATCCATACGTGTTGACAACGCCATTGCCACAGTAGCTCTCGTGGCCGGTGCTACAGTCCGCGCAAGTCGTTTGCAGGCATGAGCGGGCCTGGGCACCAACCCCGACACGATCGCCAACTTTCACGTGCTTGACGTTCTGGCCCACCTTGACTGCTTTCCCGACGATCTCGTGGCCGACGACGCAGGCTGTGAACTGTTAATATTACTGCCACGACTTAACTCGGCTCCGGGTACTAGCAACTCACGATACGGGGTTGCCCCCCAACCTGATCTCAGCACTGTTGTTACTTGATTTAGCAGCTGACTTTTTCTTGGGCGACTGAAAGAAGCGCCAGCATCAGGGTAGAACCACGTGCCACCATGATTCAACCTGACCATTTGATGGTCGCCGTTTCCATGGCCATGGTGATTGTTCTGAACTCCATCCTGGAACTCGGGAAGACATACTGTGCAGATCGCTACCGCAAATACCGCAGTGGGATATCTCGATATCGACATCATCCTCAGTCCATTTCTTGGGCTCGAAGGCGCCCCACTCCATCTTTCCATTGACAGACTCTGGCGAATGGCCCAGCCATCCCTGAAATTCGGCGTTCGACTGTGATCCCATTGTAGGCTGCGGCGTGGAAGCTGCCCAGGGTCAATATAGTGGGTGATTGATGAGAGTTGAGCGAAGGAAATATCGGCGAAGTTGAACTAGGAAGGATAACCCTAAGTGTCTACGGGGAAACTGGGCTCGGTTGGCGTTGGACATACCTTTATAGTTATGGCCACTTCTTGACGTCGGTAGCTAGAGGTTGGCCATGGCAGCTAGCTACCTTGTCCAGTCCAACCTGACGACATAAGGCTTACAAATGGGGCTAACATGGGTCAGTACCTGATCGCTGGCAGTACGACTCGATTTGCTTCAAATTCCGAGCCTCTCTCGATCACTGCCGGATGGACTACGGAGAGAAGGGTATCTCCGGGCCAGGATCTGCCGACTAGGTACGGGTGGGGTGAGGGGGGGAGCACAGCACGAAAAAAATGCGACCTTATCTGTATGTGAGGACTCACGGACCTAATCCGCGGGACATGACCATGCCAGTGAGACAGCAAGTGGGTTTTCTATGATGAAATTGGACCGTGTAAGCGGGTTGCAGCTTTTTTCTACGCTACGTCAAATTGACGGTAGCTTGAGTCAGTTAACGAATATGCCCAGTTAAGACTAGAAAAAATAGAAGATCAGGGAATCTGAAGCTACCATTCCCATGCTATATACCGTCCTAAGGCAAATCCGCTCTCCCGTCCTCCTGGGATGCAACATAGCCAGAAATCTCTACCTCGATATCCGGGCTGTCACAACTTCAGCCTAGTGGATATCAGCTTCGTCCCAGCGAAGCCTTCGAGAAACCGGTATAAGAGGGACTGAGTTGGAAGAAGCTCTCTCCCATCGGGCTTTACTGGGCTCCGCGTGTCGGTGAAGTTAACCTGAAGCGGAGATAAACATGCGAGTTGCGCAAGAATCACAAATCTGAATGATACGGCGCTATCTGTGCTCTCATCACACATGTGCCGAGCCGACACGCTATTCCTACATGGTTGAACCCCACACCGTGCCCCTCACCAAAACAAGGTCTCTTCGCCTCGCTTCCTGCGCCAAAAATTCGTTGACTCGATAATCTCAGGGCAGGCCCACACTAGCCAGCCATACTTTTCGAAAAATAGCAAAGTCGCCTCCCAGCCACGTGGATCTGACGATTCACCCCAGACGATGAGGGAAGGCTTCTCGGATCGATCGCCGTCGACTTCCATGAGATTCTCGCAGAACTCATCTTCGTCCAGGAGCCCGCTGTCGATCGCCAGAAGCGCGCGATTTCGCATTACAGGGAAGGGGATCAGATCAATCCAGGGATGATGCCGCACAGAGAGCTGCACCGTGGTCGGCCGTAAACTCTCGGGCCAGGAACTTGTTTCGGACGGGGCTGGCCCTTGCACGCTAAATGGCGAGATGGCTTCGTCCGCACAAAGACTGTCGGTAGGAATGCCGAGGAGAGTGGCATTACGCGCGAGTGCGTTCAGGACATTCAGCTTGATCAGCGCATGCAGCTGACTTGGCCTACTCATCCCAGGCTGTAACTCTGGTATGCTTCCCTCGTGAAATTCAGCACCAGCTCCCTAACCTGAGGCGAACATAACATCTTGTGTCCTTCCTGTCCGACAAGGGCCGCTTTGTTGACCACGTCATGAGCTTCCGTGGCTTCGGCGTTCTCCCTACCTTCTCCGGAAGTCGCAGTCGTCAGGGCGCCTCTTCGGGGAGAGCCAAGCGTCGAAGGCTTCTCTACCTTCTCTGCGTGCTTTCTTTGCCCTTTGAAACGAGACAGAACCAAGTCAGCCATGAGCTATGTTAATTTCCAACACTTGGCCCCCACCCTGTGCACTTACGATATGCTCGCTGGTTTAGCCGGTTTTGGAGCCTCCTTCTCTCAGCGGTAGCTGTCACACCAGTCCAGTCGTCATCCTTTATCCTTACATAACGCTGCTGAGGCATAGCCGAAATAGTCAGGCCAACCGGTGCTGATTCGTCCATGACGGATTCCAAGAACTTTTGTGGATTGAATTTTGCGGCTCTCGAAGTTGAGTTGGCTTTTGGAATGGTTCTGCATCCTGTCTTGACTGCTTAGTCGCCCAAATGGAAAGGTATTCCTAAAAATCCCTTTTTTTTATCGCCGATGACTGCTCCGAATCATGGTGTCGCCGCTAATGTGGAGCATAAGCAGGTTGCATTAGCGCAGGACCTGGAAAGTTGGCTCGCGATTCGTAGACTGTCGTCAAGCGCACCGCGCTGTGGGGAACAGATGTGCCGCGGCTCGCAGCATCATACTGTAGATGTGTGGCTTATCGAATCACTTATCTTTTGATCGCTTAAGTTTCTAAGTAGAGTTGGTGACGTTGTTGTAGCCATGATGTTACTGACCGCTAGGAACAGCGGCTCTAGGAATGACCGCGCCAAGGTACACAGGAAGATACCGTGCGGATGGTGAGAACCATGAGTTGAAGAGATGCGCCGCTCTGTACTGACTCGCGACTGTGGTGCCCTATCCCAGAAACCGAGGCTAGATAGGCAAGTAGCTTTGCTAAAAGCGCTGCAGCATCTTTCATGAGGGTACTCGCAAGACTCGTAAGCATCCCGGCAACATTTTCTGTCTTGGCTTTCAACGCACCGCTTTTCTTCGACCTGCGCTCATGGTTTGCCAACTGAAACTGTAGGGTTAGGTAGACTCTTGGCTCGGAGAACTGGCCCATATCATGAACTGGATGGCATGTAAGTGCTACAGAAGTGCTACTCTATCTGTCTGTATCAATCGCTTTCCACCATACATGTAAGTGTGCCTAGGAAACTATAAATGCGATGTTCTTGATAGCCTTGATAGCTTATCGAGATCTCAATCGCTAGGAGCGGATCCACGATGATATGATGTTTCCCATTGGCGAGACAATAAACCAACATTGGGGGCGGCGGGAAGTAAGGCACTTCGAAATTTGTCAGCGAAGCTCCTCGTACCTGTACAGGGGTAGCTTCGCTCTTAACCCCATGTCCCACGAGCCGCTTATTCCTGGGGCGGCAGTTCTGCTCTTGGTTGAACATTTCTCTCTGCCGGGCTCGTACCCCGACACATACTTTCCAGGTCCTTGCGGCCATTGATTTAAGGTTATATTTGTTAAGCTCTGCGCTAAAGCAGCGAAGGCTTCTGGACGCCTGTCGACGCACCACGGCGGTGGATGAAACATGAGTACTAGCCTTAGGTTGAGAGTTGAGCAGGTGAAGGGTTACCTTACAGAGCAGTGAAGCTGCCACTCCAGCACTAGAAAATTGTAATGAACTGGGTATAAATTGGAGGTCAAAGCCAAAGATCGTGTTGGAACTCGCCTCGAGCTGCTCACCGCTAATCGAACCTGCGGCGGCTGCCGTTTCCGGCGACATGGGTAGCGTAGTCACACCGAATTATCCAAGCCCTTCCCACTTCTGCCTGCTCCGCCACGCGTACAAAATATTACGACCGACTGCGCCATTTTAGAAGTCCTTCCAATCCTCGTGTCCTATATTATGCGCCATCGTTTCAAGTTATACTCTCGATGCTTAATCCACAAATCTAGTAAGACCGTAGGCACCTGAAAGTCGTGTCACGCCAGGAAACGTGCAGTTCCGATTGCAATTGGTCACGAAAAGTTTGACGTAAGAGGGATTATTCTGTGTTGAGTGGAAGGCTTCTAGGGGAGAGCTAGCAAGAGATCCGGGGCCCCGGCCACGGGCACCGCCGCCACAACTCCCATCGCGCGTTGTTTCGGGTCCGAGGAACGCGATGAGGAAGCGCTACCCTGACCCTAACTCTACGGCCCGGACACTAAGATCGAGGTGCCTCGGACCCGAAGAACATGGTGCGGGAACGTCATCCAACCGGTTCAAAAACCGTCGGGGCCCGATCGGGCGATAGGTACATATATTGAAAAGGATCTTGTTTTCGCTCCAGTTCGATCAGGAAGATCGATGCCTGAGGCAGGATGATCTCAGGTGTATAAGATTCCTCGCCACAAGCGTGACTCTTGATTTCTTTTCCTTTTATTCCTCTTTTTGTTTCATTTCCTAGAATCGCAGGTCTGCGACAAATAGAGTCTATGGTGGGCGAAACCCACAGGCAATCCTCGGCCCATCCGTCATGAGCAGGAGGGTCACTAAGAAATAGTAGACAGGGACTGCTTGCTCGCGGTCTCCGCGCCGACATGTGGTTGTTGGCCTGTTAACTGACAAAAAGCAACGAAATATGACGGAAGGATGGAATAAAATATAGACGACTGTGGAAGAATAGCAGACTTCGTCCCCAATCCGGGATTTCCTTAAAAGGCGTACAAGTTTACACATGTCACTAGCACTCCCCCCTTCCCTAGGGCCCCATCCCTTATGCCTCGCAAGACAGGCAACGTCAAAACTGCGCAAGTAAGGCTTGTCAAGCTAGCTAGCGTCCTAGTCTCTTTTCGAAAACTCCCTAAGGATAACAGAGCTACGCCTCAAAGGATATGAAATCGCCCCATGTCACTCTTCTCGTGCCCAGCCACCTGGGCCGTGCCTGCAAGAAGGAAGTGGTACATTAAAGTTCGTATTGCAGCCAGGAGGAAGTCCTCATCCATTATGTTTGCTGCTTCATCTTCGTCACCCGTCCTCGCGCTCTTCCGCCGTGGGCGACAGAGAGGGCGGAAAGGGACTTGCTGCCGCTACTACTATTGCTGCTGGTAGTAGTGGAGGTGCTGGCGGCAGAGGGAGAAGGAAAACAGACCAGCGGTGGCAGGAGCTGATGTCGATGAAGCGGCAATAGCAAGCGAGGGTAGGCCAAAAGGAGAGCCGGCCCCCAACTCCCCAAAGTCAAAGCCACGCTACCCACAAGAACAGACTACCAACCCCCAAGAGGAAGCTGGTAAGATTGGTCACCACGAAAGAGGAGGGAGGAAAAGCCAGTTCACCTCGTACAAAAGGACGCCAACCGGCGCAGGGGTGCCAGCGGCGGATGAAATGGCGGTAATGGTCGCGACACCAGCGGAGAGGGGATCTCCAAACAGTTCTCTCTCTACCTCTCTCTTTTCCTTTCTCTTTCCCCTTCTCTGTGAGTGCGTGCATGTGTGCATTTGCGTTTGGATAGAAGCTGGGCCGACTTGTTGCCACTTGTATTGAAGGTATACAACGCCGTAAGCCGTTAGCACATTCGATCATCCAAGACACGTTTACTCGGTGATCCGGATGATCGGTAGCCTACGCTTCTGACCTCTCATAAACAATCTGTATTTGACACTGATCGACAGTGAAGTCCTGTGTATCCTCAATAAGAATGTACGACTAAACCCGTATTGACTGCACGTAATTGCGCTGGTAGTGACATAGAAGGCAAATCTCAGACTTCAAGACTTTACAGAATGGATAGGATGGCCTGGACACTCCTACCAAGATTTGTTGAACTACATGTTGGCCGATAAAACTTGACTCCGTGGCGTAGCGTCGCAGTGAGCCTAGGTGCCCAGAGGAGCCGCCTTGGTCCACTGCTCTCGGTATCTGGAGCAAATTCGGACCGAGATAACCTGGCTGCAAGAACCAGCACGTCGAGGGGTATTATTGGGCATACCCATGAGACTGAACCTTCTTCATCCATTTGCCACGACACGGCTCACTATCTTGGCACTACCCACTGCAGTATGTGGTAACCACTTCAACGCGAGCCTGCCTCGCCATTACTCCTGGGAGGCTTCAAGGATTCTTTCCTAGACTGTGTCTTTACAGGCTAATACGAGGAAACAGCTCAACACTTTTCGATTGCAAGGGTCTCATCACTTTTTGTAAACAACCCATGCGCTGATGCGGAAAACTAGCACTACTGAAGATACGAACCTAAGCACAAACCCGTAGCACTACAGTTTCTCGTAAGTAAGCACAGCAATGAGTTTAGTAAGGCTCGATTCCAATCCAAGTTTCTCCGCGTTAGGCAGTACCAAGTCCTTAACTTTCTACTTATACCCTTTTTACCCCGACGGATTCTCGCGCATTTGAAACATTCTTCGACAGGGAAATCAGTTGAGGAGGAGCGGCTTGTTAGCCTGCAGGCTGGTGAACAGTGGCTGAGTAGCAGTGACCTGAATAAATTTACTGGCCTCCCCAAGCCAGACTGTTAGTCGCATCGGTTCACACATCCCCCCCAGAGAAAATTCCTATATTTTACCTCTTACATTACAATGATTAATAAGTTTCATGTGTCCTCGAACCTTCGCCAGATCACTCTGGCTGTGAGTACCTTGCAGCGACAAGATGTGGGATTTTTTCCGAACTCAACAGCAAGAAGCAAGCCTATTGCCGCATTTGGAGAAACCAGCTCAGCTACTGGACGTTTTTTTAAAGCCCTTCCTTGATAATCAAACCAGCTTCATCTGCACATCCATCTCTAAATATCGTTGACAGTCTAACGCGGCACTCGCTCAATGGAAAATATTCCCCTGGTCTACCTGGCCAGGCATAGTTTGAAAATAGAGTAGTACTCACTGGGCGAGGCACTAGTGTCGGAGTGGGTGATTTGTTTATGCGACAGACAGGCACAGCCACTGGCTAGGCCGCGAACCACGGCTGCCAAGCCCGAAGCCAGGTACAACCAGCGATTGTCAAACTGTGTCGTGTTTACGCATTTGTGCACAGGCTGGTACAAGATATTATAAATGGTAACTCACCCGTTATAGACGCATGGAGAGGCGAAACGGGATATGCAGAGGATACTAGTCTGGCTCCGTACGACCTCCAGGCAGCAGGTTAAATAGCGGTTTCGCTGTTGACTCCACTACGAGAAAGGCAGGAGACAGGGTGCTGTATAGGTCGGTGTACGCGTCAGCACGTTGAAATTTTTAACGTGAGTTTTGAATACGAGACTGACTGCGTAAACTTTCTGATCCAAGCTCCACTACCGAGGTCTCGCGATGTATCATGCCTGGTATCAAAGGTCGCTATCCTATTGTCAAACAGATTAGCCACTGCCTCTCCCGGCATGACCTCGGAGAAGCTCCGCCGCCTGGAGATATTTTGAATAGCGGACGGCATGGCGTTGCCAGAAGGGGCTGATAGTATTCTATCTGGAATAAGTCACAGGATGGAACCGGTCTCGGTGCACATGTGCCCCGTCTCATGCCCCCAAATAAAGACTCCTCCCTCACTTCCACTCGTAATTGTATTCGATGGATTGACCTTGGGCATCAGAGATGCTACCATTGGGTCGCGAAGGAAGTCATCATGTTAACTCAGTGGAGTCGCCTTAGCAGACGTACCTATGCCCTCGCTGCTATTGCTATCTTCCTGTAAGAAACGTTCTCTCCCATTAGGCCCAACAGCAATCATGGAGCATCCGCGCGGTTCTGACTAAACAAAAACACTGGACTCAGTTTTCTTTCCCTCTTCATCGTCTTTTCTTCCGACCTGCACGATGCGGTGATCTCGTACGCTCCCACAGTGTCCTTTGACTACTATTACAAGCACCCCCAGCTATCCTCCGACGGTCTTGACGATTCCAAGGTAGCCTTGCTGATCGAAAACCGCCCGAATCCCATCCTGGCGCCTCTGATGCTGCACTTCATCAGAGTCGTGCCCCCAGAATGGCGATTCCGCTTCATGGGATCCCCCGAGAGTGTCGAGTACATCAACAGGAGTGTGGCAATCCGCGAGCATGTCGCCGCCCGAAAGCTCGACCTCACCTTGATTCCATCCAATATGAGCACCGGCTCCTCCGAAGAGATTTCCCGCTTCTTGACGACCTTGTGGCTGTACGAAACCGTGCTGCAGCCTGCCGAGACATTGCTCGTCTTCCAGACCGACAGCATCATCTGCGCCAATAGTCCTCGGAGCATTAACGACTACCTGGAATACGACTGGATTGGCGCGCCTTGGAATCCGAAAGCGACCTGGGGCGGCAACGGCGGTCTCTCGCTCCGTCGAGTCAGCGCCATTATTGACGTACTCCGGAGAGAGAGCCGCGCCTTCAACTCGGACCCCGAGGATGTGTGGCTAGCATCCCGTCTCAGTGAACGCCCTGATGCCAAGATGGCTAACGGCGCCGTATCTTTGACATTCTCGGGCGAGATGTATTCCGGTAAACCGACGAGGGTGAAGCCAAGCGCTGCCAACACGACCGAAGACTACTACATCGAAGGTATCGACGACTGGCGCGACGGTTTCTACGAGCCATTGGGCTATCACACTGGCGCCCGCGGCACCACCTTACATGGTGCGATCTGGGGCACTCCGAAGCTGCGCAAGCATATTTGGGACTACTGTCCCGAGATCAAAATGACGCTCGGCATGGATGCCGCCGAATACGTGACTGGCGACTGTAATCCTACCTGGTGAATGGAATAGTACAGAAGTATATATTACCACCAAAACTCTATATACTATATATTGTTGTATATATTTATAAATAGGTCCTTTCTTCTTGCATATATCTTTGCTCTATCTAGGGATAGATGCTCAACCCTACCTCGCACATAAATTGTAAATTTTATTGTTAACCGGTTTATATTTCTATTATATTTTAATAAAATAAGTCAGTGGAAAGTTGCGTGCGACCTCGTTAACATTCCGTGTATTAGAGGAAGAAAGGTTGAAACAAGTCGGTAAAGCGGAAGGATGTATCTTAATTTTCTTAAGAATGGTAGGGCTACCCCGGTTTTTGAGCTGAAAGGTAGAATATCGGAAACCCACTGGGCCGCCCAGTAGCGGATGTAACTAGAAGCCCGTGGCGTGCCAGCCATCTTTCGTCAGGCGACTCTGGGGCCGGCGGCTTATAACTCCACAATCCCGGCCAGGTCCCCCGTACGTGACGTCGGTGGGCATGACACACAGCCACTACTTGCCCAGCGCCTCAGCCGCGGTGACGCAGCCGCACCCCTTCATCCCACTACGCCACCTCCTTCCTATACCTCTAACATTTGGCTGTAATTCTGGCTGTGGATCCGGCCGGCCACTGGTGATTTATATGTATATTTTATGGTAGATTTAGCTATGCCTTTGCTGTGAGTCTAGCTGTGCATTCGTTTATTGCATTTACCACTAATCGCTTACAGCGGTCCCCGGAATATAGACCCTGTACTCGTACAAAGAGTAATGTCGCTCGTCTCTCCCACTTACGCAAGAGCAAGGCTTACAGGTCAATCGCCAGAGTCAAGCTCACCAATAAATTGATATTATCCGCTTAAGAATAATAACTACTACTCTTTAACATCTTCAAGCGCATACATACTGCCTATAATAGGCGGCTATTATAGCTGAAGCCATGTCAGCGAAATCTTGCGGTGCGGGGCCGGATACATTTTATAGACTCATTACACCGCCGGCAGTCTACGCTAGGTCTTGTCGACTTATTAATGCTAAGCTAAGTAAACAGTGATGATCGTGACAACAATCGCTGCCCAAGCACGCGGCTCTCACGGCATCTTGTTGAGAGAAGAAACCTGCTCTGTAAGCTGGCCGCGGCGGGGAAGTTAGTAGCGGCGGGGTCTAGTCGAGCTAGGTAAGCCGGCCATGCACCGGGAGTAACTGTCCAGGAGAATTAACCGGTCGAGACTCAGACCCTAGTCGAGCCCCTCTCTGCCGGTAGAATTCGTAGGGAATATGCAGTCAAGCCTAGTAATATTCCATGACCCAACCCTACCTTGACCGAGCTAACCCGCAACTCTATCACTTGTAACAGTGAAGCTTTTGGGACAGCTTCAAGGTCAGATACTACCCTATCTAAACAGAAGGTATGACGGCAGTAGATGCAAAGAAGCTAAAGCAGGACTTGCAGTCCAGGGGGGACCGGTTAAATGTTCTGTAGATATCCTCCTCCCAGCGGGACGGGTATATAAACCAAGACGTGATAATATAGAATACTTGGAAGCGAGCCGGTCAGGAAGGATATTGCAAGATCACGGCAGACGCTTAGAAGCCTTTATAACGTTAATAAAGTATAATGGCGTCCCGTCTTCTTGTGGGCTGTTGCCTGTTGTCGTTAAGCGCCGCTTTGGTAGCGGACCCTGGACAACTCGGAACGATCAGCATCCTAGCGGGGAATAATCTAGACTGTGAGACCGGCTCCCCTCTCGTTGCCCGCGCGGATGATTAACAGGCTCGCAGTGACCGAGGCTAACCCAACGAGCGCGGCCTTGCTGCTGCGCCAACCGTACAATCTCGGTTCCGCCACGGAAGCGTGCGTGACTCTCGGGGAGACGTTGTGGTCTCCTGCCGACGGAGCGTTCTCCAATGGTCTAAATCAATCCCTCGCTTACGAGGTGTTCGCGGGGCGTACGTCTCGTTGTCAGCTTTTCTGGGTCCAACAGGCCTCAACTGGGGGAAAATGCCAAGCCATACGAGTCGACGGTACAATGCACGACGTGGACTGTCTGCAGAAGCTTCCGGTTCTCTGCTCTCAAAGCGCTCCCCCATCGACAAAAACTTATGCCGACACCTCGGCGAGGTTCCAGGTCACGCAAAAGGTTAACGACCAGAGCCTGACGGGATACCGCGACTTCTACACCTTCCGCTATCTTGGTGTTCGCTTCGCCGAAGAGCCCGAACGCTTTACCTACTCAGTACCCTACCATGCGGTAGGTGCCAACATGGCACTAGACCCCGCCCCCGCATGTCTGCAGCTGCCGACGAACGGCAGCAGTACCGACTGCCTTTTCCTCAATGTTTGGACTACAACTGCCCCCCATAGTCAAGATGAGAATTTAAAGCCGGTCATGGTGTACATATACGGCGGCGGGTTCACGACGGGCTCGGCAAGCAATCCCAATCAGGATGGTAGCTACCTCGCATCTCGGGGAGACGTGGTTGTGGTAGCCATTGCATATCGGCTCTCCACGTTAGGCTTCCTTCCGTTCGAAGATGGGGTGCACAACGGGAACTACTATATTTCGGATCAGATCGCTGGCTTGCAATGGATCCAGGAAAATATCCGGTACTTCGGCGGCGATCCCGGCCATGTCACCATCTTTGGCGAGTCAGCAGGAGCCGTGTCGGTACAGAATCTGATCGAGTCTCCTGAGGCGGCGGGCCTGTTCCATGCCGCCATCGCGCAGTCCAACTATGACCAGACGAGCGCGCCAATCCCGCAGGCTTACAATTCAAGCACAGTGCACATCCTGCAGGAGACGGGCTGTGACCAGGCTGCGGATCCGTTTGCGTGTCTTCAGGCGTATGACCCGGTCCAGTTGATCAGCTTGAAGACGATTTCAAAGTAAACTATCACAGAGATATTGGTATTGTTCAAAGAATACTAGCTAACTTGTCGTACAGCGCGCCGGTGGTCGACGGCAAGTACCTGAAGACTCCGTTCTTGAACTTTAGCGACACAGCTCCGCGGCCCAAGCCGAATTCGGTGCCGCTAATGATCGGTGTCAACCGGGATGAGGGTGGTGTATTGGCCCCCTTCTTTCAAACCGACGACCTAGACACTGGCATCCAAGATATCGCCAAGAACCAGGGCCTGAATGGACAGGCCATCATAAGCTCCGGGCTGTTCCCTTTGGGCAACGGACCAGTGCCGTCCAATCAGACCCTGGATGTGTTCAACACGACGACTCGAATCTATACAGACCATTCGTTCAAATGCTCTAGCCAGGCCATTGCTCTGGGAGGGGTCGTGAGCGGGGACTTGCCCAAGGTCTGGTTTTATGAGTTCAATCGTACCTACCAGGATCCCACCTACGACGTTAATGGCGTTTGCCAGCCTCCCAAGACCGCACAACACCCGAATGGCGATCCATCCGAGGAGTACTTCAAATGCCATGCCGGAGATTTGTTTTTTACCTTCGGCACGGTGGTCCGAAGCGAACTGCCTCTTCGCGATGAGAATGACAATCCGTACCAGCAGTTGCTGACTGACTACTGGACCTCGTTCGGGCGAACCTTTGATCCCAATCCAGATACAAACTTTCTGCGCGCACGCGGCTATTGGAACACGCTTGAGCAGATCGCTGCCTCTGGTCCCTGGCCACAGGTAACCCAGCAGAACCCTCAGCTTATGCAGTTGCAATGGAATCCATTCGCACGTTCTTTTGTGGATGAGCCGCAGTGTGCTGTTCTCGGTCTGCCTGTAAATTACCTGCTATAAAAGTTAGGAAATCAACCAGCGATAAAGCAAGCCCCGAGAAAATGTTATTTATATTAGTATAATAGTTTTCTAAATCTTTTTAACCCTTCTTCCCCCCTTATTAACTTTAACTCTCTTATACTCTTATAAGGAATAATAACATCTTTTCAGCGGCCATCCCCTGCTTCACAGAGGGGCCAGTACTCTCACCTGGGCCCTCGTAGAGAACTCCCTGAGGTTAGATTTTGGCCGAGGCAATGTGGTAGTCAAAAATGGCTTTTGAGTAGTGTTAGTATCAAAGTAGCAGGCAAGCTCCCGCTTATTACTTCTATTGGACATGAACTAGAGTGAACGGCAATTCGGAGTGTTGAAGCAAAGGAAAAGAAACAGAACAAAAATAACCCTATACAAAATACAGTCGCATAAATAAATTGTACCTACATCATTAAATTAGCCCCAAATCAGGTTAATACCTGCATTGGTCCTTTTTACCACTCTGCTAGATTATAAAAGTTATCGAAGATGAGGAATGTATGGGGGGCCGATCAGGTCCCCTGGGTGAATCCTTCCTTGCTATAGGAAGGAATCCCCCCGACCCAGATTTGACGTCCAGCAAAGGTGTTGTTGGACTGAGTGGCATGCTCGGAAGCCTCCCGGAAGCATGGAGTGAGTGATGTGGAGCTTCAGGCTCGGTAGTCTTGCTGGTGGACGCTACCGCCGGAATGAACCCGACTAGGACACACAAGGCACAGCCGATTGGTCGTAGGAATGAAGCAGCGAACCTTCAAGTCTTTTCCTGGTGAAACATGGCAAAGCCTTAAAAGGGTAAAATATGGCGAGGCCTCAATAATGTCCGTTATCGACGTCGATGAATTCCCGTTGACCTGTATCCCTCTCGTCCAAATCGCAGACTTTCGCGATGTTGTCCCTCATTCTTGAGCGACTTCATACGTTTCAGCAGACATGTCCTCTGCTCTTTCATGCCTCCTTGGTGGCACTAATACTGCTACTTACGTTCCTTGGTCTGGTACAATATTTCAAGCCAGTGGGAAAGCGGAAGGGGCAGTCAGGGATCAAGCCACGTCTGCCTCCTGGGCCAGCAGGAATTCCTTTGTTCGGATCTCTGTTTACCCTAAAGGATATTAGGACGGACCATGACAGACAGCATGTAAGTTCGATTCTAAATTACACCATCGGAACAAGAAATCTCACTAACACTGCATAGTTGAAAGATTTAGCCAAGTTTGGTGAAATGACCACAATTCATCTCGGGTCAAAGACCTGGATCCTGCTTAACAGCAAGAGAGTCGTTTCAGAAATCATCGCCAAGAGAGGAAATGCTACCAATACACGGTCTCCTATGCCCATCTCCAGCGGCATTGTGAGCCATCACCGCCGGTCTCTCCTTCTCCCGCAAGAACAATGGAAAGAGCCTCGCAGGGTGATGCACAGTCTGCTAAGCGGAACGGCGCTGAAACAGTACGGAGAGTGGCAGGAACAAGAGAGCACGCAGATGGTTGCTGAGTACCTGTTTCAACCCAGCCGATGGTACAGACATAACTACCGATACGCCAACTCCGTCGTCCATCGCATTGCGCTAGGGGAGCGTCTGGTGAAATCGACCAAGGAGCTATCAGATTTGCAGGATGTCGTGACGTACTTCGTGGGCAGTATTGGAAGCAGTATCGTCGACTGGTTCCCGGATTTGGCTCGGCTCCCGAGATTTCTTCAAGTCTGGCGTCCTCACTGGGACCGCCTGGCCGACTGGAATTACAATGTCTACAGGTCGTGGTGGGATCCGGTACGAGAGGAGATTCGGGATGGAACTGCACCACCCTCATTCGTACGCGACGTCTTGTTGCACCCGGACACCAAATACTCTGGCGATGACGAAGCAGCTATGTATGTGGCGCTACAGCTCATAGAGGCTGGGAGTGACACCACGCGCGAGGCACTCAATATTATGATGATGGCATCGCTGGAGTACCCCCAGGCATTCAAAAAGGCAAGAGACGAGATTGATCGTGTCTGTGGGACCGGATCCGATGCGCGATTCCCTACCCTAGACGACATGGAAGATCTGCGTTACATATGCGCCATGTCGAAGGAGGTCCTCAGATGGCGGCCGATTTTCATTGTGACTCCTGACCACACGTCGACGGAAGACATTGATTTCGAAGGGTACCACTTCCCAGCCGGTGTCGGCTTTGTCATAAACGAAGTCGTTGTGGGCAACGAGTGCGAGAACCCCGATGATTTTATCCCTGAACGCTGGATGGACGGGCACGAGCTAGACATGACGCATGGATTATGGCAGTTCGGTGGCGGTCGTCGGGTTTGTGTCGGCTACCGGTTGGCACAGAGAAGCCTGTTCCTCAACATCGCCAGGCTCATACAATGTTTTGACTTTAAAGCCGTAAGAATCTCTTCCCCGGAATCTTGGTCGGCGTCCGTACTGCTAACAGTTTCCACTAGAACGGCCCATACAATTCCAAAATCCTTAACTTGGAGTCTACGGATGAGCCATTCCCCGTCAAGGTGACGTTGCGTGACAATGCATATAAGCTCCTCATCATTGACGAGGCGACGAGGGCTGAGGTGTTAGAAGATGCAAAATTGGTACGGGATAAAGTCTGAAAAGAAATGAAAAGGATTGAAGAAAACGCCGTTTTCGAGCAGGCAGTCTAGCCTGAGATGGGGGCATATAGGACCCGGAGTCGATAATAATGGGTTGTCAAGCTCGGATGCTAGGTAGCAGTCATAGCTATAGCCTTCACCTATATTGTAAATTCTTCATGCGTTAGGTAGTGGGTACTCCAGTAGACATCATCGCTCAGACATAATTATATTGGGTGTTTAATTTACGGGTTGAGCCAAGCACACGGAAGAAGTGCTTTGCCATTGCAGGTTGTGAGAATCCCCAGTATGTATAAGAACGTAACCAACTATCTTCCTTTGTAAAAACAAAAGTCTCGCAGGCACGGTCAGGCGTTTCCGACCCGCATGAAACAATGGAGTATTTAGTTACGAAAGCGAGTTAAACCAAGCCCTCATCCGGGTCGTAGCATCTCCGACCATCTTACTGCCACCTTCCAGCAATATAAAATCATGAGCTTCATTCTCCACAATGTCCAAGAGGATTTCCATGTGTGCATTTCGTCGTCGCAGCATCTCCGCGAAAAGAACGCCCTGGTCTCGGAGAACTTCCTGCTGGCCCACTGTGACATAGAGGTTTCTACAGATCTGTGAGAACCCGCATAGCCATGACCCATCTACGTCGACGGGTGTGGCCCAACCTTTACCATCCAAATACTCCTGCTCAAAGTCCGTACCCTCGAGCACATCCGAGACAGCAAGCGAAGCAGTGTGCGCAGAAAGCATGTCGATGCCACCGTTTTCTCGAAATGAACCGGTGCTTGTGCGGGCGCTGAGAAGTGGTGACACCAGGAAGGCTCCTAGCAGCGGTTCGTCAATCTGTACGGCTTTAACTTCGGGATGGCCGTGCAGCAGGTGGCCAAGCAACTGAGCTGTGAGATTGCCGCCAGCAGAATCCCCTCCAATGATGATATTTTGGGGCGTGAACCCACGCTGCAGTAAGTGCGCGAGGGCGCTGGCTGCCTGCGAGAGCTGCACGGGGTAGGCTGCTTCCGGGGAGAGACTGTACTGTAAAAGAGCCACTGCAACCTCCACGGTAGGATTTGCGCGCACATATGCCTGTAGACACCATTCCAAGTGACCAGGTGACATGGGCACCTTGTACCCGCCTCCGTGGAAGAATAGGACAACTTTTTGCGCTGTGGAAGGGTCACCCAGCCACATGATAGATGACGACTTATCAGGCAAGCTGTCTATCCGCTCTTTCAGCTGACATTTCTCCGACGCGGGTCGGGTTTCCTTGATCCATTTACGGTAGCAGTCAATAGACCCTGGTAGCAGAAACTGAAGCTGGCGTCCCGTGAGATTGCCCAGTATAACTCGAAAAAGACCGCATGTGAAATAGAATCGTAAGGGTAAATGTCGTGACCGAGCAAGTGAAACGCAGCGGGTGATACTGAAGGCGACTTGTACTGGTGCTAGGGATCGAGTCAGTAGTATCGCAGCAAACAGTATCGAGGCACCAGCATACCAGCAAATATTATCCAAGCCAGTAGTAGTGCCTTGCTACTGAACGACAGCTGCGATTGCGCCAGAGTCTTCTGTTGAGGTTAGTGCTCTTGTCCATTGCGCCAGGTGCGCCGCGTCATACCATGGTGAACCAAGCAGTTGGTGCTTTCCGAACGGGCAGCAGGGCGATCCGGGGTCTAGTTCAACAACTACTTGAAAAAGAGTTCTGACATTGGATTTCCCCATTGCATGCGTTAGCTATAAGCGCAGCTCGGCACGGCATACCCGCATCGGAGGGGGTTATGGTGGGACGGAATGATCCCGAAACCAGAAGGGACGGATCCGGCGGCCAGCAAGTTCCCACTACTCTGGGCCACGACGAACCGCGCAAATATCACAGTCTACATTTACAAGCTCAAAAGCCCTTCTGCGGCATATTCGAGTCAAAATAGTATGTAGCATTACTGTACGACTAAGTTTCGTGACCTTTTCTGTCGAACTCTCTGTATCCGGACATAGAAAAGATGGCAACACCCAGGGAAGGCCTCACACTGGATTTGATCGCAAGGGCTGCTAGAAAATCCATTCTGAACCCCTTCGTTACTCTTCCTGTCGTAGCTGGGCTTACCTGGCAGCCGACTGGGTTCAAACTTCTCGAATATGCTCGCGCTGGAGCCCCGAAGGGGGCAATCACTACTGCCTACCTTCTAGCGGCCCTGGGCATCATCTTATCTGTTAATGACTATCTGAATAAGGGTTTTGCAAACAACTGGGTTTCGGCATCGGACTGGGACTGGAGATCGGAGATCGTGGTCATTACCGGTGGAAGCGGCGGTATTGGCGAGCACGTCGCTCGCCAGCTTCT
>FTLB01843370.1_pt1 | contig 31736 bp, 19 predicted proteins | sample 1658291 | NCBI WGS metagenome assembly FTLB01 (sample SAMEA3914812, study PRJEB12502) | metagenome | biome: forest; material: soil | place: Canada | collected 2011-07-07 | depth 0.1 m
CACCAGGACTTGCTGGAGGCTATTGTCGGCCGCCGGCCTGAGGATGCCGAGCATCGCGCGCGCCAACTCCTCCTGAATGCGATTCGAACGATTGAGTCTCATCCATGGGATGCTCCTCTTGAGGGCTCGCCCGGCGAGTTATCGCAATCGCGAACAAATTCCATCGCGCCGCACCATGGTTAAATTGGAAACCATGTCCAAAACGTGCCACAGTTGCCGTTTTCGCCAGGAATCCAACTAAGTTATTGCAAAATATATAATTTTTACACGTCACGCCAAATTAACGCGCTCATATTTACCTGCAAAAATTAGCGCTCAAGCAAGCGTGTTGCATCGTCGCAACGCGTTCTCCGCGTTCTCGCGCATGAATGATTGACAGCCTTGTCATTTCTATTGTCACACAATATGACAAGACAAATGGATGTGCCTGCGGGCCGAGCCCGCAGCCGTTCATCGGTTCTAAAATCAAAATCACGCGTTCCGGAAAATAGTGCGAAAGCCAACCAGGAAGCCGGAATTTCAAGGGAGTAACATAATGCAATTTTTAGGTAGGTCGCGCAGCCTTATGCTGGGCGCATCCGTTCTCGCATTGGGACTGGGTGCCGCAGTGCCGGTTCTGGCGCAAACTACTCCGGCACCAGCCGACCAGACCCAGGCGAAGCCCGACAACACGGTCGTCATCGTCACGGCCCGTCGCAAGGCCATTCAGAATGCGACTGAGCGCAAAAAGAATTCCGACACCATCATCGATTCCGTCGTCGCCGACGAAGCGGGCAAACTCCCGGACACGTCGATTACCGAGGTCCTGCAACGCATTCCGGGCGTGACCATGGACCGTTTTTCGTCACCTTCCAGCCCGGATCAGTTCACCTTCGAAGGGTCGGGCATTCAGGTGCGTGGCCTGTCCGGCGTTACAGGCCTTCTCAATGGCCGTGAAGTGTTTTCCGCAAACGGCGGGTCCGGCCTGAACTGGGGTCAGATCACGCCGGAAATGATGGCGGCGGTCGATGTCTATAAGGCGTCTGATTCCGACCTTATCGAGGGCGGCTTAGGTGGTGCCGTCGATCTTCGCACGCGGATGCCCTTCGACTACAAGAAGCCCGCAATCGAAGCCTCGTTCGCCGACAGCTATGGCGATTTGAGCCGCAAGTCTTCGCCCAGCGCGTCGCTGCTTCTGACCGACAACTGGGATACTCCGCTCGGTAAGATGGGATTGCTGATCGACGTGGCCCAAGCGGATTATAAGGACGCGGACAGCTTCATCAGAACCGAGCCCTATTACAAGGAAGTCAATAACGGCGTCACGACCTACACGCCGGGTGGCTTCGACTACGGTAATGACACCTACGATCGGAAGCGTACCGGTCTTTACGAAGCCTTCCAATGGCGGCCGATGGATGGCCTGACCATCTGGCAAACGGCATTCTCGTCGACCTATACCCAAACCAACGGCGGCGGCGGCGTCTTCATCGTCATGGGTGCAAACCCGGTCGCCACCAACGCCACTTACGATTCCAACGGCGTTTTCAGGTCAGGGACACTGGACGCGAATGGTTATACCTCGACTAACCAGACGACCTTCGGCCCCGGAAGTTCCAACAGCTACACGCCAAGCACGGACACGACAGCTGATTTCAGCCAAGGCTTCAACTGGAACGTCACCGACAAGTTCAAGCTGAGTGGCGCCCTGCAGTACGTCGACTCGTGGTATTTCAGCGGGGGCTACGGTATGGGTATCGGTGCCGGGGTCAATCTCGGCGCCATTGGTATGGACGTCACAGGCAGTCTGCCGCACGATACGATCGCCAATGCGGCGACGTTGATGACCCCCGCGGCTACGGCGGCGCCAAATTCCATCAGCTGGGATGAGCAAAGGCACCACGGTCACATGACGGCTGTGAACCTCGACGGCGATTACGATCTGGGCAACGGCTTCTTCAAGGAATTCAAGGCTGGGGCTCGTTATGCGGATCGCGCCGAGTCGGATTCCTTCGTCGGGACCTGGTGGTCCGCGATCAATGAATCGTGGGACGGTACTCAAAAGACGGTGGCGACATCGCCGGCCGCCGATTGGGGTGTCTATACCTTCCCGAACTTCTTCAATGGGAAGATCGCGGTACCCGGCAATTATATCCTGTCTTCGCCGCAAACCGTTCTCTGCCCGACCTGTCTGACCCACGATCTGACGACCTACGCTCTGGGCAGCGAATTCCCGCAGCCATACTCTGCGATCACGGCCGCCAATATCGCGCCGGGTAACAATACGTTGACGACAACCCGCGTTCAAACGGCCGACGTATATGGCGAGCTGAAATTCGGCTCCGATCATAGCTGGTTCAACTCGCCCTTTACCGGCAATTTCGGGATCCGCGTCGTCTATGACAAGGCTCAATCCACCGGCGAATTCTCCGTCGGTTCGACGGGTCCCTTCTACCTGAACGCCGCCGATGCAGCGACCTCGCTGGCCGAGGTTGGCGGATCACCGGCCGCCGCCGCGGCCTATCTGACGGCTCAGGGTACCGGCTCTCAATTGCCGCTGACCTATCAGCTCACAGCGGCTCAAGCCCCCAACAAAGTGCCGCTGCACGGCGACTTCTCTTACGCGCGTGCCTTGCCCAGCCTCAATATCAACTTCAAGCCTGACAGCAGCTTCATCTGGCGGCTGGCGATCAATCAGACGATGAGCCCCCCGAGCTATGGCGATGATGCGGTCGGCGGCAATGTTGGCCTCCAATCGCTGTCCACAAACCCCGGGAACGTCGGCAATACGGGCACCTACTCCTTGCCCGGCATCTTCAACGGCTTCAGCGGGAACCTCAAAACGGAGCTCAAGCCTGAGATCTCGACCAATGAAGATCTCTCGTTTGAATGGTACCCGAGCACTTCGACGACCTACCATATCGACTTGTTCAACAAGGGCATCAAGGATCTCATCGTCTATAATTACGAATCAGTGGGAGTCGCGGAGACCTACTATAACGGGACGACACCGCAGGTCGTTTCCGCGAATGAGCAAGTGCTTCAGGATTTCAACGCCACGCAGACTTCCACCGTCAAGGGTTTCGAAATCGGCGGCCGGAAATTCTTCGACGCCCTGCCCGGCATCTGGAGCGGCCTTGGCTTTGAAGCGAACTACACCCGGGTCGACAGCCATTCGCCGGATCAATTTGCTAACGATATGAACGGCAATCCGCTGAAAAACATACCGATCCCCTTAATGTCGCCCGATAGCTTCAATATCGCTCTCCTGTACGACAAGGGCGACTGGGATGCTCGTCTTGCCTACAATTGGCGGGGGGCCTACATGGCCGGCGTCGGCAATGGCACGAACGGCACATACACCCCCAACGGCGGGACCAGTATCAGCTACAATCTGCCTGTCTATGCTGATGCCTTCGGTCAGCTGGACGGTAGCGCCAGCTACAGGATCAACGACCACTGGAAGGTTTCGGCCCAAGTTTCAAATATCCTGGACGGTATCCCCAAGACGAAGATGGAAATCCTTCAAGGTGTCTTTGAAACGCGGAGTTGGTTCCTTGAAGACCGCCGTTACCAAATCAACCTTCATATGAGCTACTAGTACGAGTATCAGGCCCCTGTCCGATCGGACAGGGGCCGCGTTCTTTCCCTGTACCGATTGGCGTGGCGAGGAAATCTTGGCGAAAAGTATAATTATTGTTGGCGGAGGAACCGCGGGCTGGATATCAGCGGCCTACATGGCGCGTATGTTGTCTGCCAATCTCGATACGGGCGTAGAGATCACTCTCATCGAGTCGCCTGAAATCGGAACGATCGGCGTTGGAGAAGGGACATTCCCCAGTATTCGTAAAACGCTGAGCCGCATCGGCCTAAGCGAGGCGGAGCTCATCCGGGATGCAAACGCCACGCTCAAACAGGGAATCCGATTCGTCGATTGGCGGACGCCGCCCGTCGGCGGCCAATCCGAGCATTACCTCCACCCCTTTCAAATCGCAGAACAGACCAGCGGTTTGGACCTCCTGCCCTACTGGCTGGCCGGCGTCGCCGGGGGCCGAAGCTGGGCCGATGTCAGCACGGTGCAAGCTTCCGTCGTCTATGACGCTCGCGCGCCGAAGCTCATTACGCACACGGACTATTCCGCGCCGCTGAACTACGCCTATCATTTCGACGCGGCGGAATTCTCAGGCGTCCTTCGAAGGCGCGCCCTCGAGCTGGGTGTGAAGCGGCTCGTCGACACGGTCGACGACGTTCGACTGGGGGAAGACGGCGCCATCGCCAGTCTCCTGACGCGTGAGCACGGAGAACAGACCGCGCATATCTATGTCGATTGCACCGGATTTCGGGCTCAACTGATCGGCAAGACGCTGAAAATACCTTTTCAGTCCTGCCAGTCTCAATTGTTCACCGACCGCGCCGTTACAATTCAGGTGCCTTACAAAACACCAGATGCCACCATCCCCTCCTATACCATTTCGACCGCCCTGGAAGCCGGATGGGCATGGGACATCGGGCTCTCGAACCGGAGAGGTGTGGGGTATGTATATTCGTCGGCGCACACGACCGACGAAAGGGCCGAGCAGGTACTCAGACAGTATATCGGCCCCCAGGCAGAAGGCCTTGATTCACGACTGATAAAATTTGAGCCAGGCTACCGCCATATTCAGTGGCACAAGAACTGCGTGGCGATCGGCTTATCGAGCGGCTTCATAGAACCCCTGGAAGCAACCGGAATCGGCTTTGCGGAAATCGCAGCGGTCATATTCTGCGGCCTATTCCCGTGGACCGGGCCAATCGATTTTGGCGCCAAGCAATTCAACGCCCAGATGACCCAGCGTTACAGTCACGTAGCCGACTTTATAAAGCTTCACTATTGCATCACCGAGCGTCGGGACAGCGACTTTTGGATAGAAAACACGGCAGCCGCGTCGATCTCCGATGGTCTTGCCGCCCGACTGGACCAGTGGCGCTATCGGCCGCCGTCATTTCTGGACGTCGATTTGAAGCACGACATTTTCACCGAACACAATTGGCAATATGTGCTTTACGGCATGGGCTACAAGACGGATCTCGGCGACCGCCACGGCGCCCTGAGATTCTTCGATGACGCTCGGGCCGAATTCGCCGAAATCCAGCGGCAAGGCGCTTATGCCCTGAAAATCATGCCCAGGCACCGCGATCTGATCGAGCAGGTCCGTCAGCACGGCTTTGCGCCGAAGAACGCCGCCTAGAGCGGAGAGAATGAAGTACATGATAGAGCCATCATCCAATCCTGATCGGGCGCTCCGACGAATTGTCGTTGTCGGCGGCGGCACAGCGGGGTGGATGTGCGCAGCCGCATTGGCACATCGGCTTCCGCCCGGCAAGACGGAGGTGACCGTTGTCGAATCCGACGAAATCGGCACGATCGGTGTGGGAGAGGCCACCATACCGTCCATTCTGACATTCAACAGCCTGCTGGGAATCGACGAAAACGAGTTCATCCGCCAAACCCGGGCCACGTTCAAGCTGGGCATAGAGTTTGTCGACTGGGCTGGCCTGGACGAGCGCTATTTCCATCCCTTCGGGACCTTCGGCCGCGAGACGCCGGAATTCAAATTCCATCAGCTTTGGCTGCGTTTGATGCACTTCGGGACAGGATCGTCAGCAAGGACGATGGCCGACGATTTAGGCGATTACAACCTTTGCACTGTGGCCGCCCGTAGAGGACGGTTCACAAGGCCGACGGGCCGGCTGGAGAGTATCGGGTCTTCGATGCGATACGCTTTCCATTTCGATGCCTCGCTCTACGCTCGATATTTGCGAAGCTTCAGCGAAGCAAAAGGCGTATCCCGGGTCGAGGGCAAGATTGTGGATGTGCGCCAACGCGCAGGCGACGGCTTCATAGAAAGCCTCGTTCTCGAAGATGGTCGCGACATCCAGGGAGACCTGTTTATCGACTGCAGTGGCTTCAGGGGCTTGCTGATCGACAAAACCCTCGGGTCGCCCCTTGAAGATTGGTCGAGGTACCTGCCCTGCGACCGGGCTTGGGCCGTGCCTTCCGAACTGACGGGGCCACCGCCTCCCTACACCCGTGCGACTGCGGACAAAAGCGGCTGGCGCTGGCGAATACCTTTGCAGCATAGAATGGGCAACGGCTACGTCTATTGCAGCGACTTCCTCGATGACGAGGCCGCGCGGCTACGGCTCCTGGCGACAGTCGACGGTGCTCCCATTGCCGAACCAAGGCTTATACGTTTCAAAACAGGCCATAGACCAAAGCCTTGGATCAAGAACTGCATATCTATCGGGCTATCCAGCGGGTTTATCGAACCCCTGGAGTCAACGAGCATTCACCTGATCCAAATGGGCATAGTCCGGCTTATATTGCTTTTCCCGGACATGGATTTTGCTCAAGCGGATATCGACGAATACAATCTTGGAAGCACGCGTGATTTTCAAACGATCCGTGACTTTATTGTCCTTCACTACAAGGCGACGAGCCGCGACGACACGCCATTCTGGCGAAGATGCCGCGACATGGACATTCCGGACACGTTGAAGCACAGGATGGAGCTTTTTAAGTCTAAGGGTCGGCTATATCGCTTTCAGGATGAATTGTTCTCCGACGATAGCTGGCTCGCGGTCATGGTCGGGCAGGGCATCGTGCCGAATGGCTATGACCCTCTCGTCGAAAAGCTTCCGCTTGCCGAGATTGAGAAAAACCTTGACCTGCTGAGAACGGGTGTCGTCAGAACGGCCGAGGCCATGCCTCTTCACGCAAAAATCTTGGCTGATATTCGCTTAGCTGGAGCAAGCGTCCGAACAGCATACCCCGTCTCGAGAACTTGAGGAACAACTTATCTATGAATTACAACTCCTAGAACTACATGGTGAATACTGATCTTAGATGGTACCAGCCTGGTCGTGAACGCAACGGTAAAAAGAAATCTCGCCTGGATTCGGATACGACCGAATACAGAGCTTAATGGATGGGTGCCCTATGATTATTTCCAGAGCGAACATCTTACAAACCTGGTTGACGGGTATTGTAGCGGTAGTTGTTGGATTTTCGACCGCATCGACCGGAGTTGCAGACCCGGCCAGTAAGCCGAGTGATGAAACACCAGTGGTGGTTATAAAGGGACTGAAAAGAACCAAACCCACAGACGAACCGCCACCGTTGGCGCTCTATGCAAAAGTGCCAAAGGTGGAGCAAATCTCACTCTCGCCCGACGGGTCGCAGGTAGCGTTTGTCAGCCGTGAGGGCCAACAGCGCTTTTTGGGGACATTTCGATTTTCAGATCAAATCCATTCAATCTTCAAACTGGAAAACGGAAATGTCTCGTCAATCGCCTGGATAGATGACGCTCATGTGCTGCTGTCCGATACGCGGAAAGGTCTCCGCGGGACCTGCTTTGCCGTCGACAAAGGAGCCGATCAGGTGCCAGACAAATGGGATGCGGCGCCGAATGCAAATCTGACCGAGCCGGGGTCGGCGCTCCAGCAGTCGATCATAAATAGCTTGCTTTCGTCGATCAACCCGCCCGGATGCGTCTTTTATGGCGTCAGGGCTCAAAATGCGATCACGTCACTTAATATAACAACCGGAAAGGCGGTGGGGATCGGATCGAAATTCTCCGAGGTCAGCAATCTTGCGCTCGGTGTTCCACAGGTCGTGGTGACTGGGGGGAAGACAGGCCTGCTTGGCCCCTTCATGGAGATGCGCGCTAAATCCGTAGGCAGTCAGCCCGCCCAGCGCGTATATTTGTGGCAAGCCGATCCAGACACCGGCCACGGCGAACTGGTCGAGGACCATGGCGGCGACATTGAGCGTGAGCACCATTATATAGATGATTGGATCGTCGATCACGACGGCCAAATTGTCGCCCGGTCAGCGTACGACTTTATATCAAGCAAATTCACAATTGAAACTAAGCAGAACGGCGCCTGGCACCCGGTCCTGACCCGCATGATCGTGGCCGGAGACCATACATTTGCTCCCTTTCTGATCGGTCTGGGCCAAGATGGGAAGTCGATTGTCATATTGGACACGGCCACTCATGGATCCGACTCTAAAAATGGGCGCCGTGAATTTCATTATTACCAGCTTTCCAACCAGGGGCAGTTTTCCAGCCAGCTTGAGGCTGGTGATGCCGCCGACGAACGCCCCATTTTCGACCCACGATCCGGGCGTCTAGCCGGCTTCGCGCACGAAGCTCCCGAGGAAAGCTATGAGATCTTTGACCCTGACCTAAGAGCAATTTATGTGCGGGCACAAAACGCGGCGCCAGGCGAAGCGGTTAGGGTGTTAACTGTTTCCAACGATCTGAAGCACGTTCTTATCTATGCACAGGGGACCGAGGATACGGGTTCCTATTACGTCCTCGATTTTTCAACAAATACGTCCTTCGTCGTTGGAGAGAATTATAGCGACATCCCAACCAATTGGATCGCGGACCAGAAGGCGTTCACCTACAATGCGAACGACGGTCTGGAGATCAACGGCTTCCTGACAATCCCGCCCAAGCAAATCGGAACCCCCTTGCCGCTCATCGTGTTGCCGCACGATGGCCCGCCAGGCTATACCGGGCGCGATTTCGATTGGCTGGCTCAAGCCTTGGCATCCAGAGGGTATTTGGTTTTCCAGCCGAATTATCGCGGGTCCGACGGTTACGGGCCTCAATTCGCAGGCGTGGGGACAGGGGCGTGGGACAGTAAAATCCCCGGCGATCTGAATGATGGGGTCGCGGCTCTTGTTAAACAGGGCCTCGCCGATCCTGGCAAGGTTTGCATTGTCGGAATTGGATACGGCGGCTATCTCGCGCTCAAGTCCGCACCGCTTGGAAGTTATCGTTGCGCGGCATCGATAAATGGCATTTCAGACGTCAAAAAATATTTTGAATGGAAAGTGTCACAACGATCACAGCCAGATGCTGATGAATTCGCGAGCCTGACACCCTCCAAGGATTGGCCGCGGGCGTTCGTGAAAGAGTCAGCCTCGCTTCGAGAGCTTAGCGTATATTTGGGCTCGTCCGATCCACAGCCCATTGAAGCTGACAGCATCAAGACTCCTCTGATTGTCATTCACAGTCATGACGATCCGCTCGTTCCCGACGAGCAGAGCACAAAATTTGTGGCTCTTCTCAAAAGCGCAGGAAAGGTTGTCACGGACGTTGAACTGCCAGGCGCCGATCATGCACTCGGCAGCGACAGCGCCCGCCTTTCCACGCTGAACGCACTACTGCCGTTTCTCGAGTCCAGTAACCCTGCCGGGCAACCTTAGAGGCTTTTCCGGCCTTATTTTCTGTCTTGAGCTTTTGAACCCGCAAACCGAGCCGCCGCGGCGCAGTGACCGACGCCATCGAGAGCGCGCCAGGTAGGCAATTTCAAATTATAGACGTCCGCAGTACTGGATTTATTACCATATGGCCCAGATAACCACCGTGCCGGTCGTGGAAAAAGTGAATCGCACGGTCTTCGAAAACGAAATCAAACCTCTAAACTCGCCCGTCATTCTGAAGGGACTGGCGCAATCGTGGCCGTGCGTCGATCGAGCGGCGCATTCTCCGCGGGCGCTTGCCGAATACCTCAAGGCGCGCGACGCCGGCGCAACGCTGAACATCGCAATTTGTCCGGCGGAATTCGAAGGGCGTTATTTTTATAATGCCGACCTCACCGGGTTCAATTTCAGGCGCGCAAAATGCACACTGTCCGAGATCATCGATCGGTGCCTGGGTGCCGGCGAGCATAGCGACGCCTATTACCTTGAAGCCGCCGAAGTCGACATTGCCGCGCCGAGATTGGCCGATCATCTCGATATGGCGCTGATCGACCAAGCGGTCCGGCCGCGCATGTGGCTGAGTAATAGCGTCCGCACCCAGACCCACTTCGACATGTTGGACAACATTGCGGTTCACGTCGCCGGCGACAAGGTATTTACCTTGTTCCCGCCCGAGCAGATTGCCAATCTTTATCCCGGCCCCATGGACCTTACCCCGGCCGGGGCGCCCATCAGCATGGTGCCACTCGATCGACCCGATTTCGACCGCTACCCAGGGTTTCGAGACGCACTGGCTTCGGCACGGGAGGCCCGCCTTGAGCCGGGCGACGCGCTCTATCTCCCCGCTTTATGGTGGCATCACGTGTCGACCGAAGGTCCTCTCAACATGCTGGTGAATTATTGGTGGACGGCACGCCGCCAAGACCTCTATTCGCCGATCAGCGCGCTCTATATGGCCGCCCTTAGCTACAAACACATGCCCGCGGCCGAGCGCGATGGCTGGGGCGCTATCCTCAAATATTTCATTTTCGAAGAGGCCGGCGACCCAGTAAGGCACTTGCCGCCCCACGTTCACAGCGTCTTCGGCGCAAATCTGACCGCCAATCAATTGGAGCAGTTCAAGATGATGTTCCGGCGAACCGTCAAACTCTAACCCGGTTTCGCCTGTCACGCTGGGCGACGAAACAGCCTTCCAACACGGTCCATGATGACTATGAAGCCAATGCCCAAGGCCATTGGTATTATCTCGCGAACTTGAGAAACAGGTTGGCCGTCAACCTCCCCTTTCTCGGGTCCGCACTAAAGCCGTGATCGCGAACGGCGCTGCCGGAATGCAGGCTTGCCGCGGAGAACAGGATCATACGGTTATAGACAACACTGTAGTGGGCGATTTGAGTAAAGTCCGGTGAGTCTCCGTTCATATAACCACTGGCCGAAGCGCCGTCGCTTTCGAAGACCACAGCCTGATCATAGGCAGCCGCGCGATCCGGCGTGATGACCTCAAACCCCGTGGCGTTGTGCCTGTAAAAGGAGGTTCCAAGGTAGGGCGGCCGGCACAGAAATAGTACGGATGCGACCACATCCGTATCGGCAATGTCATAGTGAGGTTTCATCTGGCGGGGCGACAACGCCTCCGGTGGAGACGTCATGAGTTGGAAATCGAAGCCGCCGCTTTGGATTCTGCCGCTCACGCCAAAGGCCTTGCATATCATCGGCATCAGGTGCGCAACCACAGAACGCGCAAATATCCCATCGGCCGCGGTCACGACACCGGGGAAGCCCGCGCGCAGGCGACTCCCCCGCGCAAAGGCCAATTCAGCAGCACTCACAAGACGATCGGCATCGCTGCAAAAATGATCAATTATTAAAACCGGTGCCCGGTCGTTTCCAATCGTGTCGACATGTGCGTCGAAAAGAGGATGAGCCGAATATTGCAAGTTCACGTGATTTTCTCCGGCTACGGTTTCAAAGCCAACTGGAAACGCGGGGGCATCCCTTCCGACACCGCAACGAATTGATCATCCACGCCTCCTTCAATCGCTTCACATCGCCCGAAACTTTTCTTTTAAGCCCAATTGACAGTTCCGGCATACAATTGTACGACAATAATACAAGATGATTCAAGTGCGTTTCCCTCGCATCATCTTGCGCGAAAAAGGGGAATGTGACGGGATATGCCAAATGGCCTTATGCGCCTTGCAATTTTTCAGATGACTTCTCTCATCTGTCTTAAATCAACGGAGAGTGAGTTTCTGGCATAGGTCTGGGTACATCTCGACCACCTTCTGTATTTTTTGTTTTCTTCTCCCCAACTTTACCCTCCTCTTAAAAGAGGGGGGTACAATTTCTGTTTAACTCATGGATGTCACGGCTTTGATCATTGGGCGGTTACGGCGCCGGCGTCAAATATTGCCCCGTTTGTTCACGCAAGCTTGGCAACATGGGACCGGGAGATCCGAAAGGCCAATCTGATACCTCCGGGGCTTGAGCTAGATGCCTTAAGCGCGTCTACGACGCTTAGACTTCGTCCGAAAATGGAGCCCGATACACTGCCATGAATCTTCGAACCTTCAGCTCGTCCATACGCTCGAGATTGAGAGGCACCGGAAACGAATGATGTCCACTACGAGGGCGCCTACCCAGTTGCGTCAGCGCAAACCTTCCAGCAAGTACGCCGTGCCGGCATTGGAAAAAGGGTTTGACGTCATTGAACTGCTGGCGCGAAGCCCCAATCCGCTGACCCTTTCGCAGATATCAGTGCGATTGGGCAGATCGGTCAACGAACTCTTCCGGATCCTTCGCGGACTTGAGGCAAGAGGCTATGTCTCAGTCGGCGACCGCAGCCAGGCCTACCAACTGACCGACAAGCTCTTTTCCCTGGGCATTGGCGGCCACGCCGCCCAAAATCTCGTATCCACCGCGCTGCCAATTATGCGGGTTTTGACAGAAAATACGTTTCAAGCCTGTCATCTGGTCGTCGCGTCCGATGATCAGATGGTTGTTATCGCCAGCATGGAGCCACCCGGCAATTTGAGCTTCAGCGTTCGAGTCGGCTTCCGGCAAAAGCTGGTTGATTCTACCTCGGGGATAGTCCTCTACGCGTTTGAAAAGACGAAAATGAAAGCGCTGATGAAGGAGCGCCTCTCAGCGGAGATTGACACCGACACCTGGAATGCATTCGAAATAAAAGCCGGCCAAGCCTTTGCTCAAGGCTTCTTTGAGGACCGAAGCACCTGCGCCGAGGGTGTCACTGATATTTCCTGCCCCGTTTTTTCCAGCACATCCGGGGTTGCGGCTTTGACTATGCCGACGATCAAAACAAGACTAAGCGTCTCGACCCAAATCTGTCTTGAGTTGCTTCGGTGCGCTGCGAGCAAAATATCAACCGAACTCGGCGCTTACCCGCAGACAAAATAGCCTCGATCTTGCGCCGTGCGCCTCCGAGATCAACCCAATTTGTCCGGCTATATTGCAATCGGGGCCTATGGCCGGCACAGCCGGCCTATAAATGTAAAAAAACAGCGGCAATCGCCGCGAGTGGGGAGATTTTAGTAATGCCTTCACCCTCTTTGCCTCGCCCAATTCGCCGGCGCGACCTTTTATACCTAGGAGCGGCCAGCACATTCGCGGCGCTAATGCCCGGGTTTTATAGGCCTGAGGACGCAAAAGCGGCCGAGATGTCGCTTCCATACAGCTGGAGCAGCGTCCCTTACGGTGGCGGCGGCTTTATCGACGGCTTCCTCTTTCATCCAAAAGAAAAGGGGCTTCTCTACGCACGGACGGATGTTGGGGGTGCTTATCGGTTCGACGGCATAAACAAGAGGTGGATTCAACTCCTCGACCATCTCGGACGCGACGATGCCGACCTGATGGGCGTGCTTGCCATTGCCATCGATCCGAATGATGCCGACAAGCTTTACTTGGCCTGCGGGGAATATCTCGGAACGTGGGCCCGGGACGGCGCCATTCTATGTTCGGCAGACCGCGGCGCCACCTGGACAAAGACGCCCCTGCCACAAGGCGTCAAGCTCGGAGGAAATGCCGATGGGCGCGGTACGGGCGAGCGCCTTGCCGTCGATCCCAACAAAGGTGACATTCTATTCCTAGGCACCAATCAGGATGGATTGTTCACAAGTACGACTTTCGGCGCGAGCTTCACTCGATGCACCGGATTTGCGCCGAATAGCGTCTCGTTTGTTCTGATCGATCCTAAAAGCGCGTCAATTGGCTCGGCAAGTCAGGTGATCTATGTCGGCTGCGGCACCGACACGGGCGGCATATACAAAAGCATCGACGGCGGGGGCACCTTCAATCCAATGCCCGATTTGCCAAAACTGATCCCACAGCGCGCTGCCATGGACACTGCGGGCAATCTCTACGTCACCCTGTCCAACGGCCGCGCGCCTTCGGGCGGCACCGACGGGGCTATCTATAAACTGGACGCTGTTACCGGAAAGTGGGGCGATGTCTCCCCGATGAAGCCGGGCGGTGCCAATCCTTCATTTGCCTATTGCGGCCTCGACATCGATTCGCAAAAGGCTGGCACGCTCGTGGTGTCTACCATGAACCGCTGGTCGATCCACGACGACATTTATCTGTCGCGCGACGGTGGATTGCACTGGAAAGCTCTCGGTGCGCAGTCAGTCCACAATGCCGCCGGATATCCTTGGCTCGTCAATTATCTCCGTCGAGCAGACCTGATGGGGCACTGGATCGCCGACGTGAAGATCGATCCGTTCAATTCCGACGGCATGATTTACGGAACCGGTTATGGCCTATGGATGACAGGGGACCTTGGGCACATCGACGGCAAGGACGACGTTCACTTTGATTTCCTGGAAAGCGGCCTCGAGGAAACCGTCACCCTCGACATCGAGAGCCCTCCAGCCGGGCCAATGGTTTATGCCGCGATGGGAGATGTCGGCGGCGCGGGCTGGGATGACATCGCAAAACCCCCAAAGGAAGGATTGTTTACGCCGACGACTGAAAGCAACCACGCGGTAGACTTCGCGGAATTGGCACCACAATATGTCGTGCGCACGTCCGACCAAGCTCCGACCGACGGCTACTATTCGGAAGACGGCGGCGTGAATTGGCAGCCATTCGCCGCTTCTCCCCGCAAGAAGCGGAATGCCAACGGCGAGCGGCAGGCCGTTGGCAAAATATGCATTTCCGCCAAAGGCACGGCACTGCTATGGCTGCCTGAAAAGCAGGGCGCATTTTTCAGTCTCGATATGGGTAAGACCTGGAAAGCTTCGACGGGTTTGCCCACCTTCGCCGACATCACGCTTGCGGGCGTAGCCGATCGCGCCGCCGACGGCGTCTTTTATATCCATGACCGGGTCAATAGCGCGATCCTCGTCAGCGTAGATCAGGGGGCGTCGTTCAAGCAGATGATCATGGGGGTGCCCCACGTTGAAGGCCGGCAAGGCTCTCAACTTGTTGCGGCAGCTGGGCAGGCACGTGACCTGTGGCTGGCCCTTCCCTCAGGCCTGTTCCACACGCCGGATGACAAATCGCCAATGAAGCAGGTAGCTGGAATCGACGAGGCCTGGCTGGTCTCTTTGGGAGCAACGCCTCCAAGCCAGACCTATCACGCGGTCTATGTTTTCGGAAAGGCCGAGGGCAAGGCAGGGCTGTGGCGTTCGGACGACGGCGGTGAGACCTGGCAGCGTATCAATGATGACATGCATCAGTTCGGTAACCTGAGGTGCATGGCCGCCGACGCGCTCGAATTTGGCACCCTGTACCTGGGACCGTCCGGTCGCGGCGTCATCGTTGGCAAACCGAAGATAGCGTAACGAAAATCACGTGCACGCACCCCGCGACAGTTGGGGGTTTCAATAATGGTCTTCGTGCTGGCCTCGCAAGACTTAACCTAAGAGGAGATCGGCGGCCTCTTCGTTGATCAGAGGATGGCCACTCGATCGAAAATGCTCGCGAAATCCCTGCTTGGCAGGGCGTGCGCAACTGCTGTAGCGTCCGCCATTCTTTGATGCGAACGCCACGCATCGAACAGGGAGTCCGCGTAGTATGCCGCTTGAAATGCAAATCGGCACCAATATGGCCGTCCATCTGCAGCATCTGCTGGGGCAAGCCATAGTCAGCGGCGCTTATGATGATAAGCCCTTTCCCACGGAAGTCGATCTGGCAACAGAATTAGGCGCCAGCCGGACGGTTGTTCGCGAAGCGATCAAGATGCTGACCGCAAAAGGACTCATAAGCGCCCGGCAAAGGGGTGCGCGCGTCCTACCGATGAGCGCGTGGGACCTACTCGATCCCGACGTGACTCATTGGTTGGCGGCCCGCCCTTTTTCACTGGACGTATATCGGGAATTTACACACATGCGCCTCGCGGTAGAACCGGTTGCCGCCGCCCTTGCCGCGCAACGCCCGGACCGAACCATTATCGCAGAAATCGGCAGCCAACTCGACAATATACGTTCCGCACCCGCTGCAACCGAAGCTAGGCTCCAGGCCACTATCGACTTTCATACGGCGATCCTCGTTGCGTCGGGGAATGCATTCTTCCACAGACTGCAGGGGCTCATACACACAACCCTGCACATGGCCGCGCCGATCGCAGGTGTTTCAGACAACACCGATCTAAGTATGCGCGAGGAGATCTATGAAGCCATTGTCAATCGAGATAGCACCAATGCCGAAGCCACTATGAGAGCTCTGTTACTCAAGTCCCGGCAATCCCTGGAAGAAATAGGAAGCGCAGGTCCCTGAGGCCTGACGGCTGCGTAACGGGACTCCTGCGGACATCCGGACTGGTGGTGTCGGCGATAGGATATGAAGCCCATCGAATTGACGACGCGGCACTTGGCTTCAGGAGGCCAAGGGGAAAACAAAGGCGAAGACCGTATCCTCGCCCGGCGGACACGGCAGCAGAACGAGTTCGGCACCATGCCCCAAGCTGATCTGTTGGGCCAGGCTAAGGCCGATACCCGATCCCCCCACCTTCGTCGTGACAAACGCCTTGAAAATATGGGCACGTTTGTCGTCCGGCACCCCAGGACCATTATCGCCAATATGGATTTCAACGCTCCGTTCCGGCACGAGCAAGCTCAGCCTAACTCTACGCGTTCCCAAATTGGTCGCGGTGGCCTCCACGGCATTGGTCAGCACGTTCAATAGGGCCTGTGTAAAGAGGGCTTCGTCGAGATCGAGTCTGACGGGACCTTGCGGCAGGGCCAAATCCAGTTCCACGCCGAGAGGTCCGTGGCTTTGGCGAAAGATGATGGCAACATCCGCAAGGAGTTGAACAAGATCGACCGGACGCTTTACAGGATCCGGCAAGCGCGCCAGGGCGCGGTAGCCATCAACAAAGCGCGCGAGGCCGCTGGCCCGGCGAGATAGGACCTCCAGCGATTCGCGAGCCGAATTCGCGGCCGGAGACGCTTCGTCACGAAGATAGTTGCGCGCCGTATCCGCAAGGGAAGCGACGGGCGTCAGCGAATTCATGATTTCATGGCTGAGAACCTGCAACAGGTCGCGCAGCGCCTCCGCCTCCGCCCTATGCACTTCCGCCTGAATATCCATCATCGCCCCGATTCGCGCCACCCCGCCGGCCGTCGCGATTTCGCTGACGGTCACGGCATAGGAGCGGTCGAAGAGCCGTAGGACCCGCCGAACGCCTGCCTGTTCCGATCGCATGGCGTCAATGAGCGGCGCAGGGGCGTTAGCTATGAGCTCATCTGCGTCAAACAGGAGGCGTGCTGATCGATTGAGCGCCCACAGCCCGCTTGGCGACGAATAGCGCAGCAAGGGCACTGGCACCTGATCGAGCAGGAGATGCAAAGGCGCATTCTCCGTTACAGGCGGAAGTGGCGCGGTTGCCAGTGTTTCCGGCGCTGTCCTCGGCGCCAAAAGAAAGGCCGATAGAGCTACCATCGCTACGAGCCCCAGGGCGAGATTGGCCCATAGGTGGGTTTGCGCCGAACTGAAAACGAAAAAACAGCTACCGATCAGGGCAGTGAGGGCTAATAACCGCAACAGATCACTTTTAGAGGCCATGTTTGGCCATGCGCCGATAGAGCGCCGGCCGGGTAAGCCCAAGCTCCGCCGCAGCGTGCGAAATATTGAAATTGTGGCGAGTGAGTGCGGCTTCAATCATTACTCTTTCGGTTCGATCCAGATTGAAGTCCGCGGACGAGCCGGCGGCATCCGACCCATCACTGAGCGTGAGGTTCTCGATGCCGATCGTCGGACCTGAGGTTTCTATCACGGCGCGTTCCACGACCTGACGCATGGCATGAAGATTGTCCGCCCATAGCTGGGCTTCGAGCAAGGCTAGGGCTTCCGACGATAATGTTCTGGTGCCTAGCCCTTGTTGGCGGGCAAATGTCCGCGCAAAGTGGCTGGCGAGGAGGCCGACATCCGCCCCGCGCTCGTGTAGGGGCGGCAGCAATATCTCCACAGTACTTACGGCATAGAGAAGCGCCCGATCCAGGCCAAGCTCTGATCGTCCGCGTGAAGTTGTCGCAACTAGCCGGCAATTGCGTTGCGCCGCCTGTTGAAGCCACGTCTGCAAAGTCAGGCCCTGTTTCGGATCCAACCGCTCGATCGCGTCGACAATAAGAGTCGTATCCTCAATATCACTGAGCGCATTCGTAGCCAGATTCATGGCATCGACCAGACGCATATACGTGCGCCCGGACTGCGTGTGCAGAGCCTGCGCAATAAGGCTCTTGCCGGTTCCCGCTTCTCCCATCACCAGCACCGAAGCTGTCATCGGGGCACAGCGTCCGATCAATTGCTTGATACGGAACATCGCGTCGCTTTCACCGACGATTAGTCCGCTATCGGCCAGCGTCGCATCGTTCGGCTTGCGCGCCTGTAGAGCATCCTCGATCGCCGCAAGTAGCCGCTCATTATTCCACGGCTTCATAATGAAGTTCCGCGCCCCGGCACGTACCGACTGGACGGCGATATTGAGGCCGCTATGGCCAGTTATTACAAGCACGGTCGCATGGGGATCATGCGCCATAATTTCGCGCAAGCACGCCAGCCCCTCCTCGCCGGACGTCTGTATCCGGCTGAAATTGAGATCGAGAAGAATGACGTCTACCGACCGGGCACTAAGGACGCTGTAGGCCTCTGCCGGCGACGGCACACCGATGAACTCGAACTCATGCTGGCGCAGCAACAATTCTGCGGTCTTCACGATGTCCGCGTCATCGTCGATAAACAATATGCTGGTGCGTGCGTCAGGCATGTACGATTTCGGACAGTGCGTTCACTTATCCGCAGACGCTGACGCCAATATCAGAAAAAGTCAAACAAAATGTGTGGCTTAGTTATATGGTGGATTTGAGATATTATTGTCAAAACGACAGACAGGATAACGGGGAAATGGAAGTCGAGCCAAGGCGGAAGCCCTACATCACAATTGCGCCAGCCTCGTGGAGCACGGGTGCGAATGTTTGCCTGTCGGGGAAGACATCAACAGCACCAATGCGATTTCCAGGCCTTCCACAGTGGGCACCAGGGGACAACGTGACTCCAGACACCAGGGTCTCGGTTCCGGCCGTTGTCGGCACCTCACCCCAACACATGACCAAATACGTCGCACTTGGTGACCGCGACATTACAGACGGCGCGCGGCTCACGATGAAGAGCGAGTAGAACTTTAGGCCATGCCTCTGATTAGCTTACAAAATATCCGCCATGCCTACGCTGGGGCCGAACGCGTCGTTCAGGCCTTGCGCGGGATTACGCTTGAGATCGAGTCCGGGGAATTCGTCGCAGTTACCGGTCCTTCGGGCTGCGGAAAATCAACCTTGCTCAATGTCATCGGAACGCTGGATCGCCCGATTTCAGGCGAGTACCTTTATGACGGCCAGGATGTGAAAAGCCTCGATCAGGCCCAACTCGCGAAGTTGCGGGCCACCAATATCGGTTTTGTGTTTCAGAGCTTCAACCTGATCGACGGATTAAGCGTCTACGAAAATATCGAGCTTGGACTGCTTTATCGCCATGATGGTCGGAAAGCTCATCATCAGAAGATCCTCGAGGCCATGGACCGCGTCGGCATCGCTCATCGCGCTCGCCACCTTCCTTCGCAGCTTTCCGGAGGCCAGCAACAGCGCTGCGCCATCGCCCGCGCCGTCGTCGGGCAGCCTCGCATTATCCTCGCCGACGAGCCGACGGGCAATCTCGACAGTCAGAGCGCGGGGCAGATCATCGGAATCCTCAAGGCGCTGAACAACGACGGCGCCACATTGATCATGGTCACTCATTCGCTGGCACAAGCGGACCAGGCTTCGCGCGTGGTCGAAATGCTCGACGGCCGCATTCACCTATCCAGCCGGAGGATAGGTTGACGATGTCCGACCCTATTCTCCCTCGCCCTCTACGGTTTCTTTGCGCATTTCTAGTCCGCTACTGGATGATCAATCTGTTGAGCCTGACCGGCCTCGCCATTGGCTACGCCGCTTGCATCCTGATCGGTCTCTACGTCCGGGACGAGTTGAACTTCGACCGGTTCATGCCGGGTGCGGAAAAGGTCTTTTTGCTCTCCGCCTCCTACGGACCAAAGGGAGAGCCGCTCGTCGACAGCGACATAACACCGGCCGGTATGGCGCGGTGGATGCGCGAAAGCCTGCCGGAACTGGACGACACGACCCGCCTAAACCCTGTCGAATGGCCGATGAAATCGGCGCGGCACGAAGCCTACGAACATTTTTTCTGGGCTGACGCCAACCTTTTCGACGTCCTGAAACTGCCTGCGGCGGCGGGAGATTTAAGAACGGCTCTGAGTCAGCCCGGTAGCGTGGTTATGACGCAAAAGATGGCCAGACTATACTTCGGACGAGAGGATGTTATCGGCCAAACATTGGTTCTCGATGAACAGATAGCCGTGCACGTCACGGCCATTCTTCGCGACTTCCCCGCCAATACTCATATGAGTCGTGAAATATTTGTCTCCAGCCAGGCAAATTACGCCATGTTGAAAGTCTTTGACTGGCGTCAGGAATATGAATGGCCGTCTTGTTACACGTACGTGCGGCTCAAGCCCGGCGCGTCGCCTACCCGGGCGGAAGGACAACTCGCCTCCATCCTTACTCAACATTGGCATAGCGACGATAACCAGCCGGAGCGGATGTGGCTTGTGCCTTTGCTCAGCCTCCATTTCCAGCCTTCTGCAGACGGCCAGATGAAGCCGCGCGGCCACAAAGATACGGTCGCTGCGATGATCGGCGTGGCCGTACTCGTTCTCACCTTGGCAAGCGTAAACTTCGCCGGACTGATGACCGCTCGCATTGACGAGCGAACCTATGAAATGGCTATACGCAAGGCCTTGGGCGCGAGGAAGCACGACCTGATCCTTCAGGTTCTATTAGAGGCCGTGGCCGTGAGCTTTCTCGGCATGGGTATGGCCGTCGCCTTGGCCGAACGGGTTGTGCAACTGATAAATCCCTCACTGGGGCTCGAACTTTCGCTATGGTCCAATCCAGCCCTGCTGGTCTGGGTCGCGGCCGTCACCGCGACGGTAACCGGGATTGCAAGCGGGCTATATCCAGCACTGGTACTTTCATCTGTCTCACCGATCCAGGGGCTGAGAGGGGCGGAACAGCGTGCGCTTGTGGGCTTCAGCCTTCGGCGGCAGGGGTGGCTGGTGATGCAATTTGCCCTCCTGATCACCCTCCTTGTCTGCGCGCATACCGTCTATCGTCAGTGGACCTATGCGACCGGCTCCGCCCTAAACTTCAATGCCGAGCGCGTGGTTCTGATCAATAATTCCCCCATCAGGGCGCAAGGCTCAGCCTACAAGCGTGACGTACTGACACTTGCTGGCGTGGCCGGCGCCGCCTACTCCCGCTGGGTCCCCATGGAGCAGGATATTCGGCCCGCCTGGATCAAATCTCGCGACGGCGCACTTATCAAGTTCACTCGTCACTCGGTCGATCCAGATTTCTTCCGGCTTTATGGTGTCCCCCTGCTGGCAGGTCAAAACTTCTCCGACACCATATCTGTGCCCGGCACGCCTCGGGCCGTGCTCATCAACACCTCCGCAATGCGAGCACTGGGCTACAGCCGCCCGCAGGATGCCGTCGGTCACCAACTCGTCTATGGGACGGACCACACTCAGTTGAGGTCACAGATTATCGGCGTGGTCGGCGACATGCGGTTTTCCACCGTACGAGCCCCAATGCGGCCCATGATGTTCGATAATCAGGCCGATTTTTTCACCCTCTTGAGCGTCAAGCTGCGTCCGGGTCTGGAAGACGAAACCCTGAAGGCCATGGACCGGCTCTGGAAGGAAGACCATCCGGGTATCGGACCAATGGATTGGCGTCTTTTTTCCGCCTATCTCGCCGATCAATACCGGGACATGCATCAGCAAGAGCAGATTTTCACCATCTTCTCACTGGTCGGCATTTGCTTATCCGGCCTTTGCCTGAGTGGTCTGTCGATCTTCTTATCCCGGCATCGCCTCCGTGAAATGGCAATTCGGCGGGCACTTGGCGCCGACTTCTGGACGATCTTTCGGCTCAGGCTGGACCCGTTCATTCGGCCTTTGGTTTTATCAAACCTTTTGGCCTGGCCTCTGGCCGGTATCCTCATGGCGAGTTGGCTAGGTTCGTTCGCCGACCATGTCGGCCTTACGCCCATATCCTTCGTCGGCGCAAGTTTAGTCACCTCCGCAGTCGCCGTCCTGACACTTAGTATTCACGCGGCCGCCAGCGCCGGTGACAAGCCCGTCCAGCCCCTGCGTTACGAATAACTGTTTCCCGAAAAGGAACTCTCATGTCCGCCCTAAATCGCCACCAGCCGGAACAGCACACCTCAATATTCGACGGCGAACAAGTTCCCTCCCACGCAGGAGATCAGATTGTCCACCCTTGCGGTTCGGAATTGCCCAGCACGATAGCGGTCGGCTGTGACCACAACCCGTCCTCATCTTCGGCAAGCTTCTTGTATTCGGATTTGAAGCTCGTCTCGCACGATGGAATTCAGATTTCCTATAACGTTAAGAACGCGGGACGGGAGGCTGCCGCGGAGGGCGTCCAAATCTATGTGCGGACACCAGAACACGGCGAACGCTTAGTCGGCTGGGAGTGGATCACTCTCAAACCCGGGCAACAACAAAATGTAACGCTCAGAGTTGACATGAGGTTATTGGCAAAATTCGATACGACTACGCAATTATGGATAATAACAGGTGCAATATGTGAATTACGAATTGCCAGCCTATCCGATAATAAACGATTCTCTGTTGCTGAATTACCAAATATATCCACCCATGCGTGAGATGAAAACTTTTACCTGAAGATAACTAGGCATAATCGCCCTCGCCTATACGACTATATTACCGCCGCTTTTGGGCCTGCCCTCATAAAATCAGTTCTAGTCAAATCCATTCGAACTGGCTCCGTGATCGTAACCAAGCCTCCGGGAGACGAAACGTGACATTGACCCGCCGCGACGCAATCGCCGCGCTAGCAGCGACATCACTCCTTACGATCGCCCACAGCGCGGCTGCCAAAGCCAACCCGAAGGCAAGATCAGGATCGACGCCATGGCGGCAGCCGGATTTGGCACCTCGGGAGCGCTTGAAGCTTGACTTCGGCTGGCGCTTTCATCTCGGCGACGCCAACGACCTCAACAAAGATTTTCAATTTGGCGCCAACCAACGAACCTATGCCAAACAAGGCGTGGCGGTTGCGGCCACTGCAGCGCCGGATTTCACAGATATCGGCTGGGGCAAAACCAATTTCGACGATGCAGGTTGGGAACAAATCAATCTTCCACATGACTGGGCCGTCGGGCTGCCGTTCGTGCAGAATGCTGCTTTTCATGCGACTGGCCCGAAAAGCGAGGACCCTCGCAATGGCCACGGCTTTAAACCTCTGGGTCGCGAATATCCGGAAACCAGCATCGGTTGGTACCGCAAGCATATCGAACTTCCCGCAACGGATGCGGGCAAGCGCCTGACGCTGGAATTTGATGGAGTCTACCGCGACGCATTGCTCATCTTCAATGGCTATATTCTGGCGCGCAACGAGGGTGGCTATGCTCCATTCAGCGTCGACATCACCGATGTTGCCAACATCGGCGGGACAAACCTGATCACTGTCCGCGTCGATGCCACCTTGGGGGAGGGCTGGTTTTACGAAGGCGCCGGCATCTACCGCCACGTCTGGCTGGTCAAGACTTCACAAGTCCATGTGCCGCAATGGGGCGTGCTGGTCCGCGGCGAGACGAGTGGTGCCGTGGCGCTGGCCACCGATCTGGTCAATGAAGCCGATACCTCCGCCACCTTCTCCGTCACATCGGTTGTCCTCGATGAGGCAGGCACAGAGGTGGCCCGGGCGAAATCCGATCCGTTGACGCTGGAACCCTGGGCCGTGCAAACCCTGATCCAAAACCTGACCGTAGTGAAACCCGTTCTCTGGGATATCGGCAACCCGCATCAATATACGGTCATGACCGAACTTGGCGGTGACGCTGTCATGGACCGCTTCGTCACTCGTTTTGGACTGCGCTCCATACAGTTCGACCCGAATATGGGCTTTTCCCTCAACGGCCGGTCCTTAAAACTGCGCGGCGTCAATAACCATCAGGATCATGCAGGTGTCGGTACGGCGATACCTGACCGCCTGCAGCGCTTCCGGCTTGAGATCATGAAGGATATGGGCGTCAACGCCGTACGCACCGCGCACAACCCCGCTACGGCAGAAATGCTCGATGCCTGCGACGAGATGGGCATCCTGGTCATGGAAGAAAACCGCCTGATGTCGTCGGGTGCCGAGGCAATCAGTCAGCTTGAGCGCATGGTGCGCCGCGACCGCAATCGTCCGTCCGTTATCGCCTGGTCGATCGGCAATGAAGAACCACAGGAAGGCAGCGTGCGTGGGGCGCGTGTCGCCCATAGTCTGAAACGTGCGATCAGGCGTCTCGACCCAACACGCATTGTGGGTGCGGCCATGGACAATAGTTTCGTCAAACCTTCGGGTCTGTCGCCGGAGCTTGAGTTCATCGGCGTCAACTATAATGCCCCGCTCTATGACGAAATTCACAAGACTTTTCCTGACAAGATTATTGTCGGCACAGAGGTTGGTTCCAGCATCGCCACGCGTGGCGTCTATGTCCGCGACGACCAAAAACGTCGTGTATCGGCTTATGATACCGAGGCCCCGCCCTGGGGCGAACTGGCTCATGACTGGCTGCCACGCGTGGAGACCACAGCCTACCTGGCGGGTGGCTTTGTCTGGACCGGTCTCGACTACCGGGGTGAGCCAACGCCTTATTACACTTGGCCCAATATCAGTTCGCAGTTCGGCATTACGGACACCTGCGGCTTTCCGAAGGATACCTACTACTACATCAAGAGCTGGTGGAGGCCAGACCCGCTCGTCCATCTGCTACCCCACTGGAATTGGGCCGATAAAGAAGGCCAGGACATCAAGGTTTGGGTCTATTCAAATCTGGATGAGGTCGAGTTGCGCCTGAATGGCCGGAGTCTCGGCAAGAGGGCGGTCGCTAAATTCGGCTATGTCGAATGGATGGTACCCTATTCTGCCGGCACGCTGGAGGCACAAGGCTACAAGGGTGAGAAGCCGATCTTGATCGATGCCCGCGAAACCACCGGCCCCGCATTTGCCATTCAAATAGCTGCGGACCGGAGCCAAATATTCGCCGATGGCGAGGATGTCGCTATACTCAAGATTAGTGTGGTGGATGCCAAGGGCCGTGTGGTGCCGGATGCTGGCAACTTGATTACTTTCACCGTCACGGGTCCTGGCCAGGTCATCGGCGTCGGCAACGGTAATCCGCTATGCCACGAGCCCGACAAGGCGTCGCAACGCAGCGTTTTCAACGGATTATGTCAGGTTATCGTGCAATCGATGCATGATGAGTCGGGCGTCATTCATATAGATGCGGCAGCCGCGGGCCTGCAAACCGGCCGAGTTGTCGTAACTGCCGCCAATGGAGAATAAGATCATGAATCGTCGCGAATTGTTTGCGGGTGTGGGCGCAGTGGCGTTCGTCACGGGATTTGCCGGTCAAGCGCGGGCCGCAACGCCAGTAACGCCGTCGTTTGCCGCTCCAACCAGCGGACCCCGCGAAGTCCTCTCCTTGAACAAGGGCTGGCGCTTCCACGACGGCGATATCCCCTTCCCCACCATCATGGGGCATGGCTGGACCTACAACGCTGCCAAAGCCGGCAGTGCCCAAGGCGCGGCAGCCACCGGTTATGACGATTCCGAATGGGACTTGGTCACCTTGCCGCACGACTTCGTCAGCTTCCAGCCAATCGTCCAGGAGGCCAACCTCTCTCAGGGCTACCGCAAACGTGGCATCGTCTGGTATCGCAACGTCCTGAAGTTCGACAAAAGTGACGATGGCAAACATATTGAATTGCAGTTGGATGGCATCGCCACCAACGCAACCATCTGGTTCAACGGCACGCTCGTCTGCCGCAACTGGAGCGGCTACAACTCGGCCTATATCGACCTGACGCCTTACGCCACTTACGGCGAAATGCTCAATTCGCTAGTCGTGCGCGTCGATGCCAATGCTATGGAAGGCTGGTGGTACGAAGGCGGCGGCATTTACCGCGACGCCTGGATCATCAAACGTAACGCGGTCCATATCGTCACCGACGGCGTCTTCGCGCACCCGGTGAAATCCGATTCAGGCTGGACCATTCCGGTCGAAGTGACGCTCTACAATATCGAGACGGCCAGCCATAAGGTCGAGGTCGTCAGCGATCTGCTCGATAGTGATGGCAAGGTTTTGACTACTGGCAAGATGGTCATCGATGTCCCGTCCCTGCAAAATGCCATGGTCAAGTTCGATTTGACACTGCCGACCAGCCCGCATCTGTGGAGCATCGACGATCCATACCTCCATACAGTTCACACCAAGCTCTACACAAGCGCCGCTATCGGCGATGAAGTGACCACGACCTGCGGCTTCCGTACGCAGCGCTTCGATGCCGACAAGGGCTTCTTCCTCAATGACGTATCGCTGAAGATCAAGGGCGTCTGCCTCCACCAGGATCATGCCGGCGTTGGCACAGCTGTACCGGAGGGCATTATCGATTTCCGGCTGCGCCGTCTGAAGGAACTGGGCTGCAACGCCATTCGTTTCTCACACAATGCCCAGAGTAAAGCGCTGATGGATGCCTGCGATCGCTATGGCTTCCTCGTCATGGCCGAAAACCGCGTCTTCAATCCCGCTCCCATCCACATGGCCGAACTGCAATGGTTGGTGCGCCGCGACCGCAACCACCCATCCGTCTATCTGTGGTCGGTGTTCAACGAAGAACCCATGCAGGGCACGGAAGCCGGTTACCAGATGGTACGCCGCATGTCCGAGGCCGTGAAGGAACTCGATACCTCGCGGCCGGTCACTGCGGCGATGAATGACGGCCTGTTTACGCCGTTGAACGTGGCGCACGCCGTCGACGTCGTCGGCTTCAATTACCAGCAAAGCAGCTACGATGCCTTCCACAAGGCCCACCCAAGCATCCCGATCTTCTCGTCGGAAGACAGCTCGGCCTTTATGACGCGAGGAGTCTATAAAACGGACACGGACAAGCATGTCTGCGCCTCCTATGACGATGACGCCGCCAGTTGGGGCGAAACCCACCGCGACGCCTGGGAGGCCGTCGATACACGCGACTTTGTGGCCGGCACCTTTGTCTGGACGGGCTTTGACTACCATGGCGAACCAACGCCCTACACATGGCCGTCTAACAGCTCGGTTTTCGGGATCATGGACTTATGTGGTTTCACCAAGAACGCCTTTTGGATTCACCAGGCGCAATGGATAAAGGACAAGCCGGTTCTGGGCGTGGTGCCGCACTGGAACTGGAATTCGGGCGATGTGGTCAAGGTCATGGCCAGTTCGAACCTGGAAGCCGTGGAACTCTTTGTCAACGGCACGTCGGCCGGCAAGCAGATTGTCGACAAGTACCGGATGAATCGCTGGGAGGTGCCCTATAAACCCGGCTATATCGAGGTGCGCGGCTACACGGGCGGCAAGATCGTCAGCACAGTTCGCAATGAAACCGCTGGTGCGCCTGTAGCCTTGCGGCTGACAGCGGATCGCAAGAGCCTGAAGGCCGACGGCCGCGACGCCCAGCCCCTGATGGTTGAGGCTATCGATAGCAAGGGCCGCAATGTTCCTCTGGCTCAAAACATGATCACCTATGAGATCAGCGGCGGGGAGATTCTCGGGCTCGGTAATGGCGACGCCAATTGCCTGGAGCCGGAAAAAGGCAATCAGCGCTCGCTCTATAACGGCCTGGGACAAGTGATCGTGCGGAGTCTGGAAGGGCAAGCGGGCGTCCTGAAAATCCGCGCCATGACGCCCGGCCTGAGGGCTGCCGAACTGGCCATTCCGGTCCTGGATACATCGCCCATCTCCTATCAGGAAACCGCTCCTTCTATGCAATTGCTCGACAGCTGGTTCATGGCCCCGGCCTCGGCTACGCGGCCCAATCCCAACCAGAAGGCCGCCGATAATGATATGAACTCATGGCAATGGTTCCGCCCCGGCACCCTTACGCGGCCGCTGGATAAGGATGCATATAGTCTGGTGGCGGCGCGCTATACGCCTTATGCCAAGGTGCAAAAGAACGGCGGCAGTATGGAATTCATGGGCATTACCGGCGCTTGTGAAATCTATATCGATGGCCAGTTGTTGGGCACCAAGAGCGATCCAGCTCCCGCGCCATTTGCCGCTCGTCTGCCGCCCTTTGCCGGCGAGCGTCGCGTCAGCGTCCTGTTTCACCCGCAAGCCGGCGAGGCCTACGGCTTCAGCGACGTCATCCGGGTGAAGGCGTGAGAACCGTCTTGCGCAGCTTATCCAGAGCTATTTGAAATTTCGAATTGGGCGGAGTAAATCATATGGACCAAATGTCTCGGCGAGGTCTTATAGGCGGCATGGCGGCCTTGAGCGGCTTGCCTTTGCTGGCCAATCTCAGTGAAGCCGCATCGACCGAAAAGCGGGCCACGGTATGCCTGCGCTTCGATACGCCCGCGACTAAATGGCTAGAAGCCTTACCCGTCGGCAACGGTCGCCTGGGCGGCATGGTGTTCGGCGGCATCGCGAAAGAGCGAATCCAGCTCAACCATATCGAACTCTGGTCAGGCCGGCCCGCCGAGGATAGCCCGCCCGAAACTCTGGCCACCCTGCCCGAAGTCCGCCGCCTATTGTTCGCGGGGCAGTATGCCGAGGCTAACCGGCTCGCCCAGGACAAGATGATGATCCCGATGAACAAAGCGGCATTCGGGTCCTACCAAATGCTGGGCGATATGGCATTTGATTTCGACCACGGCGGCACCGCTACGGATTATAGCCGGGAACTCGATATGCAGGATGCCGTCGCCCGCGTCCGTTATCGCGTTGGATCGAGTATCTACACGCGCACAGTCATCGCTTCATTCCCGGACAAGACACTTGTCGTTCGTTTGGAAACGACGGCGCCTGAAGGATTGCGCTTCAAGGTGGCCCTGAGCCGCAGCCAGGACGGCACGGTCGAGCGTGACGCCGGGACCGTTCGCCTTAGCGGCAAGCCGCAGCCGTGGGGCACGGCATTTGTCGCCCATCTCGCCTGCGCGGCGGAAGGCGGGACGGTCGAGGCCCTGGATGACGGTTTTCGAGTAACGGGCGCCAAGAACGTAACATTGCATCTGACCGGAGCGACCGATCTGTTGATGCCCGATCCGGTGACAAAATCGAAAACGGCGATTGGGGCCGCGCAGCGCCAGACGTGGGATCAACTGATGACCACCCATCGCCACGACCGTGGCCGTCTGTTCAATGCCGTAGAGCTGCAACTGGGCCCCGCGCCGGTCGACATCGTCGCCGACGCCCGCTTGAAGGCCGTGCAGCAAGGCGCAAAAGACCCGGCACTCGCGGAGGCCTATTTCAACTTCGGACGTTACCTGCTTATTTCAGCCTCGCGACCGGGGTCGTTACCCGCCAATCTCCAAGGATTGTGGGCTGACGGCTTTTCGCCGCCATGGAGCGCTGACTATCATATCAACATCAATATCCAGATGAATTATTGGCTTGCCGAGGTTTGCGGTCTTGGCGAGCTACACAATGTTTTGTTCGACTATGTCGAGCGGCTCAAGCCCCATGGGGAAATAACTGCTCGCGACATCTATGGCGCACATGGAACGGTTGGACATTACACCAGCAATCCGTGGGGGCACACGGCGCCCGATGGCCAACTCCAGTGGGGCCTATGGCCGGAAGGGCTGGCGTGGCTGTCACTCCATTTCTGGGAGCATTATCTCTACACGCAGGACCGCGATTTCCTGGCGACCCGTGCCTGGCCGTTCCTCAAGGCCTGCGCGGAATTCAAGCTCGACTATCTTGTGACACATCCGGTCACAGGGCAGCTAGTTTCAGGTCCCGCCACCTCACCCGAAAATAGCTATAAGCTGCCCGACGGCACGGTTGGTTTCATCTCCATGGGCTGCGCCATGTCGCAGTCCATTGCCCTCTCGGTGCTAACTCATTGCCGCGACGCGGCAGAGATCCTCAAGGCCGACAGGGTTCTGCAAGCGGCTTGCGAGACGGCTATCGCCCGTTTGGAACGATTGAAGATCGGTAGCGACGGACGCATCATGGAATGGGCTGAACCATTCGAGGAGGTGGAACCTGGCCATCGCCACATTTCGCATTTGTTCGGCCTGCACCCGGCTGATGAGATAGATGTCACTGATACGCCGGAACTGGCCGAGGCGGCGCGGAAGACCCTGACTGAACGGCTTCGTCACGGCGGTGGACAAACGGGATGGAGCGCCGCGTGGCTGACCATGTTCCGGGCGCGCCTGGGCGAAGGTGACACGGCCGAGGCCATGCTTGAAAAGCTATTCCGGGAATCGACGACGGGGACCTATTTCGACACCCATCCCTGGGGATCAGGCGCTATTTTCCAAATCGACGGCAACCTGGGGGCAACGGCCGCCATAGCGGAAATGCTGCTGCAAAGCCATCGTGGACGTGTGCGGCTGTTGCCTGCCCTGCCGAATGCCTGGACGGATGGGCGGATCAGGGGATTGCGGGCCCGCGGGGGCCTTATTGTCGATATCGACTGGGCAGTTGGAAAGGCTACCAAGGCGGTGCTTCAGCCCTTGAACGACCTCACATGCCGTCTGGTCGCGCCGCCATCTCAAACGATAGCTGGAATACTCGAGCGCGGCAAACCTGTCGCGACGACAGATGAAGGTGTGCGCTTGGAAAAGGGTCGCATCTATCAGGTTGTTTTGGGCGAAGCATAGCCTAAAACTGGACACGGTCGTGTCCCGCGGTACGGTGTAGCTCAGTTGAGAGCGCCCAAGGTGTCTCGGGCCGCTTCGTTGAGGACGATTTTCAATACCAAGGAAACCCGACCGGAGCGCTCGCTACTTGGCCTGAATGGAGAATGAGGCGGGATGTCTTTCGCCAACCGTTTTTCCCCAGATCGTATTGCATTGATGTGGTGAGCGGTTCCATTTTTCTCTTCGGCTCCGCCCGTCCTGCTGACGGGGAAATGATTGTTGCGGCGGTAGTAGCGGTGAACGCGAGGAATTCTCTTCTCTTCATCTGTCAATCCTGACGTGTCGCATCAAGCTTAGGCTACACGCCCAGAGAAGGAACGTCAAAAGTCCACTGCCATGGCATTCTGATCCTGTGGACCGACACATCACGGTGGGCAAAATGTCACAATGGGAACTCCAATACCTTGGCGCCCAGAACATCCCCCCAAACCTATCCGCGGTTGAAATCGAGCACTTTTTCACGCTTCGGCCGGCCGAGCTGGAGGCGGTGTTCAAGGGGCGCCGCACGGCCAACCGTCTTGGCCTTGCGTTGCATACCGGTTTCCTGAAGTTTTCCGGTGCGGTTCTGAATTCGACGGACCTCATACCGCAGGCCGTGCTCGCCCATATCGGTAAGCAAATTTCTCCGGATAAGCGCACACCGCAAATCGCATCGATCCGATCCGTATACAAGCGCAGGAGCACGCTCTTCGAGCACCAGCAAGATGCTGCCAATATCCTCGGCTTTCGAAAACTGACCTAAGGCGCTGAGCGCAACCTCCTCGGCTATTTACGCAAGGAGGTCTGGGATGCGCTCGAAGACGAAGAGCTCAGCCTCCGCATCCGCAAATGGCTGTACGAGCACAGGTATTTCTCCGTTGGCGAAAGGCCCTTGGGGAGCTTCCTGTGCCGGGCGCGGCGCATGCGGGAGGACGATCTTTCGGCAATCATTGCCAAAAGCGTACCGGCGGATTTGCGTGAGACCTGGCTTGCAAGGCTCCTTGAGGCGCCGCCGACAAAGAAGCTGCAGACACGTCTGGACTGGCTGAGGGAAGGTCCGAAATCGCGCAAGGAATCCGCCGTCATGGAAGAAGTCGATCGCGTGAACTTCCTCAGGGAGCTTGGGGCCGACGCCCTGGACATGGGCATTTCGATCGCTGCGATCCAGCATTTTGGGCGCCCATTGCAATATCGGAAGCCATTCTCGCTCCACCGCGTCC
>FTLB01003423.1_pt1 | contig 31547 bp, 24 predicted proteins | sample 1658291 | NCBI WGS metagenome assembly FTLB01 (sample SAMEA3914812, study PRJEB12502) | metagenome | biome: forest; material: soil | place: Canada | collected 2011-07-07 | depth 0.1 m
CCTTTATACCTATGACAAAGCTAGTACGACCTGTTTACCCGCTGGAGATAAGCGCAATCATTGTTGGCCTTGTATTCCTGCTCACCTCGTTCTTTTCGTATCATATTTTCAACCTTCATTTTCATTTGGGCGATGCGGCAGAGCATAAAGCAGCATATATGGGCATGTTCCTTATTGGCGTTGCAGCAGTTATAGCCACGCTTATAGTTTGGGAAGAAATTCTATTTCCTGTGGTTATAAAACTAAGCCAACATTCTTTAATAGTTAGAAACCACCGTAAAAAACTGCAAATGCAGGCTATTCTTTACATAGCTATGCTTTCAATTTACGCGTTCATTTATTTTACTTATACGGTTAATATGTACTATTTTACTTTATGGTTGGGCGTATGTATGTTTGCCCCGCTGGTACAGAAACTAGGCTCTGGAATTAGAAACTACAACGATTACCTTGAACTTTCATCTTCTGAGATTGAGTTTAAGAACAATAAAAAGCATGGTAAGTTTCTGCTGGACAAAGTGCAATACATTCGCATAATAAGAGACCACGACAACATACTAAGCAAATTAAAGCTGGGAATGAATAATTCGGAAGTTACTATAGACCTGGATGAAATGGAGCTGGATGCGTATTACGAAACTATACAAGACTATTTACAAAGAACATATAAAAACCTGTTAAGATAATAAGGTAACAGGCATAGAACCTGATATCCATAGCTAATTAACGTTATGGGTATCCGGTTTCTTTTTATAGTATATCCATACACTCATCTCTTCCATAATTTCTACAGGAATTCTCTTTTCTAAGTTGTAGAAGCAAAGCTCTAAGCCGTATTCCTTATATAATTTTACTATGCCTTTTATATCGTGCAGGCTAACGTTGGTTTCCAATATTTTAACCCAGGCCTCTCCGGGCCTGTGGTCTTTTATATAGTCGCTGATTTCTTCAAACATCTTCATAATAATTAATAGTGTACATAAACAATCATTTTTCAGCATAGCGACTGATTTATGATAAATGTCTACAAGTATAACTACTGATTCTTGAGAGATTTTCGAGAATGAAATCATTGACTTAGCTCTAAGGATTAGCAATTTAATTTTCAAATTATCAGACTTGTCATATTTAATTTTAGTAGAACAAAGATGATTCCTAGACTTCTCTTTCAACCTCTGAATATTTCTGAGCTAATTCTGAACCTCTGTTTTTTTTGATGCACTTGGCTACATTTTTGATAGCTTTATATCTGAAACAAAACTTTTATAGTTATGAATACTAAAGCGCTAAACCTGTTTTTGCTGGCGTTCTTCTGCGCCTTCAAAAGCTACTGCCAGGACGCCGACCCTGCCGTAAATTTCTCTGCCCAGGCAGATAATAAGTTTTTGTGCCCTAACAAAAAAGAAGTGTACCTGTACCTGGAAGCCAAAGGCGGAACAGTGGGCAAAAGGCTGCCCTTAAATGTTTCGCTGGTAGTAGACCGCAGCGGTTCTATGGCAGAAGAGGAGCGTATGCACCACGCCAAGCAGGCGCTTATCTACTTTGTTGACCACCTTAACCCGGACGATAACGTGTCGATAGTAATGTACGACCATATAGCCGAAGTGGTGCACGGTTCGGAACCGGTAACGGATAAGGCCGCCCTTGTTAAAAAGATACATCACCACATTACTCCCCGCGGCGCTACCAACATAAGCCACGGCTTAGAACTGGGTTATAACGAAGTAAAATCTACTTATTCGCCTGATCGCTTTAACAGGGTTATATTAATCTCTGACGGGATTGCCAACCAGGGTATTACTGACGACTTTCTGCTGGAGTCTATTGTGCGGGGGCATGCTGCTCAAGATAACATTTCACTCTCCAGCTTTGGCTTTGGGCACGAGTTTAACGAAGTGCTAATGCACGACATGGCAGAATCGGGCGGGGGAAATTACTATTTCATAGAGACCTCTTCCCAGGCCATACAAGATTTTGACCAGGAGTTTAAACTACTGGGCTCAGTAGCCGCTAAAAATGCGATAGTAACAGTAAACATTCCGCCTGGGCTTTCGCTAAGCAATGTATACGGACATAAGTATACATCGCAAGACAATAATGTATACATAGATTTGAAAGAAGTTCATCCCGGCGAGGTAAATGGTATGCTGCTAAAGTTTACTATTAGTAACCCACAAGCCTTGCCTCAACCGCTGGTGTTTAACTCTACCCTTGATTACGACAATGCGGATAACAACAGCCACCACCGTAAACTACAGGTAGTAACTATAAACAGCGCCGCAGACCCGCAAGCCTGCCAGAACAATGTGGATATGGCCATGCTGGAAAAAATAAGCTTTTACAGCTCCAATGCTTTATTAGACGGCGCTATGACTGACGTGGAGTACGGCAGGCTGGAACATGCGCAGTCTAAAGTGCACCAGGCAAAGACTATGATTAACTCTTTGCCATCTACTTCGCAAAGCAACCCACAAATACAGCAGCAGTCGCAAATAATAAACGATTACGACAGCCACCTGACTAAACACGGGACAGAAACGCACAGGGTAAAAAACCTGCACAAACGCATAAGGCACCAGAACTACAAACTGCGAAAAAACAAAACGCAGCCGGTAACAACAACGCCGGGTAATTAGTAGAACAGAATAATAGTACTATCACAAAAAATGGCGCAGGAATTTTCTGCGCTTTTTTTGTTTATGGAATAATGGTAGTGATTTAGAGCTACAAGAATGTGAACAAATCTATCCTTTCTATCATCTTCAAAATTAAAAACTAATATCATTGCATCCTATGGCTATAAAAGCTTCTCCTCCACCACCTCTCTAAAAGCGGGATTAGTCGAAAAGACAGGTTTATAAATACGCCCATAACCCTGATGGTTTATATTTGTGCATGCAATCCTATATAGATCAGCTGGGCAATACCATTGAACTTTCCGATACTCCTAAACGGATTGTTTCGCTGGTTCCTTCGCAAACAGAATTGCTGTTCGATCTGGGGCTGAACAAAGAGGTAGTAGGCATTACTAAGTTCTGCGTTCACCCGGCTGAGAAGGTAAAAGGTAAAAAGATAGTAGGGGGCACCAAAAATTTTGACCTGGAAAAGATTGCCTCTCTTAAACCCGACCTTATAATTGCTAACAAAGAAGAAAATTACAAAGAGGGAATAGAAGCCTTGCGCGCCAGGTATCCGGTATGGGTAAGCGATATTAATACGCTGGACGATGCCTCTGAAATGATACGGCATATTGGGGAAATAACAGAGAAGAAAAGAGAGGCGGTACGGCTGGCAAAACGCATAGAAAGCAGTTTTCGCACTTTAAAACGGAGCAACCGGCTAAATACTGCTTATTTTATCTGGAAAGATCCATACATGAGCATTGGCTCAGATACCTTTATTCACCATATTATGACAAGGGCGGGCTTTAAAAATGTATTTGCAGATAGAACAAGGTACCCGATAGTAACGGCGGAGCAACTTAAAAAAGCCGCGCCTGAGCTTATACTACTTTCATCAGAACCTTATCCGTTTTCTGAAAAACACCTGGAAGAGTTTAAAGCAATTTGCCCCAATGCAGAACTACTGCTAGTAGACGGCGAACTATTTTCCTGGCACGGCAGCAGGTTACAGCATTCTGTGGCTTACCTGCAAAGTTTGCAACAGCTACTGTTAGCTTAGTTTAAAACCAGCAATTTTTAAATCTTCCCAATAGTGCGGGTACGATTTTCCTGCGACCTTTAACTGTTAAGAAGATACCCACGGTTTGCTGCGTATATGATAGTTATATTTTTTTCTATTCGGTTTTAATCAGTTTTACCACTTTAACTCCTGTTCCAGAACTTGCCTGCACAAAATATATTCCGACGGAAGGAAGCTGACTGCCAATTACAATTTCACTATTGGTAGTATAAGCAGTTGATGTAAAAACCACTACTCCTTTACTATCAGTAATGGTAAGATTAACAGGTTCGGTATTGGAACTGTTAAAAACAAGCGTAGTTAAATTGCTGAACGGATTAGGATAAACGTTATAGCCGTCAGTTGAAGATGAAGAAGTTACTCCCGTAGTTGGCACAGATAAGCTTAATTTACGGATTCGATTGTTCCACGCATCAGCAAAATAAACATTACCGGAAGCATCCACAGCTACTCCGGAAGGAAATTTTAATTCTGCAGAAGTAGCTGGTCCTCCATCGCCGGAATATCCCCATGTTCCGGTTCCGGCAATGGTTGTAATAACACCTGTGCTGGCCGTTATTTTTCGTATTACCCTATTACTATCATCAGCAAAATAAACATTTCCAGAAGCGTCCACAGCTACTCCGGAAGGATCATAAAATTCTGCGGAAGTAGCAGGCCCTCCATCACCGGAATATCCCCCTGTTCCGGTTCCGGCAATGGTTGTAATAATACCTGTGCTAACGGTTACTTTTCGTATTCGATCATATAAATCAATAATATAAATATTTCCTAAAGCATCCACAGCTACTCCGGTAGGACCATATAATTCTGCTAAAGTAGCAGCGCTCCCATCACCGGAATAACCTGCTGTTCCGGTTCCTGCAATGGTTGTAATAATACCAGCGCCGGCGGTTACTTTTCGTATTCGCTGGTTCGAATAATCAGCAATATAAACATTCCCGGAAGCATCCACTGCTACTCCTAAAGGACCATTTAATGCTGCCGAAGTAGTTGCTCCTCCATCACCAGAATAACCGGCTGTTCCGGTTCCTGCAATGGTTGTAATAATACCTGTACTAGCGGTTACTTTTCGTATTCGCTGGTTCTCATAATCAGCAATATAAACATTTCCAGAATCATCTACAGCCACTCCTGCAGGCTCAAATAATGCTGCTGAAGTAGCTGGCCCTCCGTCACCGGAATAACCGGTTGTTCCATTACCGGCAATGGTGGTAATAATACCCGTGCCAGCGGTTATTTTTCGTATTTGATTATCATCAGCAAAATAAACATTTCCTGACGCATCCAAAGCTACTTGGCTAGCAGTTAATTCTGCGGAAGTAGCAGGCCCTCCGTCTCCGGAATATCCCTGTGTTCCATTTCCAGCTATGGTAGATATGTAATAGGTTTGGGCGTTTGTAGTAGTTATTACAAAAGCAGTAAGCAGTAGAATAAGTAGGCCTTTAGTATACATAAAATTGGAGTTTTATATAGATTTTTAAATTATGAGATTTTATTCGGTCTTAATTAGTTTTACCACTTTAACTCCTGTTTCAGAACTTACTTGCACAAAATACATTCCGGCAGAAGGAAGCTGACTACCAATTACAATTTCACTATTGGTATAAGCAGTTGATGAATAAACTACTATTCCTTTACTATCGGTAATGGTAAGGTTAACAGGCTTGGTATTGGAACTGTTAAAAACAAGCGTAGTTAAATTGCTGAACGGATTAGGATAAACGTTATAGCCGTCAGTTGAAGATGAAGAAGTTATTCCTGTAGTTGGCGCTGATAAGCTTAATTTACGGATTCGATTGTTACCTAAATCAGCAATATAAACATTTCCTAAAGTATCCACAGTTACTTCTTGAGGATCATTTAATTGTGCCGAAGTAGCAGTGCCTCCATCACCTGCATAACCGGGGGAGCCATACCCTGCAATGGTTGTAATAATACCAGTGCCGGCTGTTATTTTTCGTATTACATTATTACTATCATCAGCAATATAAACATTTCCCGAAGCATCCACAGCTACTCCGCTAGGAAGGTTTAATTCTGCGGAAGTAGCAGCCCCTCCATCCCCTGAATAGCCTAAAGCGCCATTCCCTGCAATGGTTGTAATAATACCTGTGCTGGCAGTTATTTTTCGTATTCTATTATTAGCAACATCAGCAATATAAACATTTCCTAAAGCATCCACAGCTACCCCGCCAGGATAAGATAATTCTGCAGCAGTAGCGGGCCCTTTATCACCGGTATAACCAGCGGTTCCATTTCCTGCAATGGTTGTAATAATACCCGTGCTGGAGGTTACTTTTCGTATTCGATTATTATCAACAATATAAATAGTTCCAGAAGCATCTACAGCTACTCCGTTAGAATAATATAATTCTGCAGAAGTAGCTGCTCCACCATCACCGGAATAACCCGCTGTTCCATTTCCTGCAATGGTTGTAATAATACCTGTAGCGGCGGTTACTTTTCGTATCCGATTATCATCAATAATATAAACATTTCTGGAAGCATCCACAGCCACACCGGCAGGATAAGATAATTCTGCAGAAGTAGCTGCTCCTCCATCACCGGAATAACCGGCTGTTCCGGTTCCGGCAAAGGTTGTAATAATACCTGTGGCAGCGGTTACTTTTCGTATTCGATTATTACGCAAATCAGCAATATAAACATTTCCCGAAGCATCCACAGCTACTTCTTCAGGAAAAAATAACTCTGCCGAAGTAGCAGCGCCCGAATCACCGGAATAACCTGCCGTTCCATTTCCAGCTATGGTAGATATGTAATAGGTTTGAGCTTTTGCAGAGGGTAGAAAAAAATATAAAAATGTAAAGTAAACAAATGAGAATAGAAGTTTTTTCATAAAATCTAAAAGTTATCTTTTCGATGATTAAATAGTGTTAAAAATTGGAAATGATAAATAGTTAATAATATCCACAAGAGAATATTACTTTTATCTAATTATTTACTTATTGAAACCGTATGTTGCAACTAAGATATGCTAAAAAATTAAAACTGAAAAATAATTTTGGAGCAATGGAATCTGCGAATGTTTTCCTAGGCTATTCAGGATGAGTTCTATGTATAACTTTCAGGATAAAGAAATACTCTTTTTCAACTACTGTTAGCTTAGTTTAAAACCAGCAATTTTTAAATCTTCCCAATAGTGTGGGTACGATTTCTCTACTACTCTAGGATGCTCTATAGTTAGTTCTCCCAGCATGGCCAGTGGGGCAAAGGCCATGGCCATACGGTGGTCTTCGTAAGTAGTAATGGTTTGCTGGTTTACCATAAAGCAATTAGACGTTACTTTAAACTGCTCGTTAGGGATTACCTCAACCAAATCTCCGCCAAACTTGCGAAGCTCATTCTGCAAAGCCGCTATTCGGTCTGTTTCTTTTATTCTCAGGCTTTCAAGGCCAGTCATAGTACAATCTATACCCTTTGCAGCACATATAACGGCAATGGTTTGCGCCAGGTCTGGGCAGTCGGTAAAGTCTTGCGTAATGGTTTTGGCAGCCTGTTTTCTTTCTAATACCACTCCTTTTTCGGTAAAGGTAGATTTTACGCCAAGTTTATCCATAATTTCTACTATGGTACTATCTCCCTGCAAAGAGTTCTTTATATAACCATGCAGTTCTATTCTCGCTTCTGTTGCCAGCGCCGCTATGCTGTACCAATAACTAGCGGCAGACCAGTCCGACTCTACCTGGTAGGCAGTAGGCTTATAGTCTTGGTGTGGAATGGTAATGGTAGCTCCTTCCCACTCTGCCGAAACGCCAAACAGTTTCATTAGGCTCAAGGTCATTTGTATGTAAGGCTTAGAACCTACTTTACCCAACAGCTCCAGTTTTAACCCTTGCGGAAGTTGTGGAGCTATCATTAGTAAGGCGGTAATGTATTGGCTGCTTACGTCGCCCTTTATTTTTAGCTGGTTGGTTTTAGCGTTATTTTTATCAAATGCTTTGGTTTCTATTGGTGGAAAACCTTCATTGCCTAAGTAGTTAATAGTAGCGCCAAGTTCCCTTAGCGCATCTACCAGCAGCCTTATGGGGCGTTCCTGCATCCGTTTGGTTCCGGTGAGTATACGTTCCTCGCCCTTTACTGCTGTATAGGCCGTAAGAAAACGCATGGTAGTGCCAGCGTCCAATACGTCCAGCGTCTTGTCGTCAGAACCCAGCAAACGTATCATGGTTTGCGTATCGCGGGCATTAGAAAGATTATAGAGTTCAGACATCCTGCCTGCCAGCGCATCTATAATAAGAACACGGTTGCTCTCGCTTTTAGAAGCGGGGGGGGTAACGGAACAATGTATTTTACCGCTGTGTTGCTGAATGAAGTAACTCTCTGGCATTGTTATAAGGAATAATATTTTATAGCTTCTCTTATTTCTTTAATAGTAACAGGAATGTTATAGTTGGCCTTGCCTACTTTTTCCAGCAGCGAGCACTGTATTACTTTATTCTCGTTCTTCTTGTCTTGCAAGGTAAGCGGCAATATATTCTCCAAATCAAAGTCGAAAATTTCTACCTTTCCATATATGGAAATAATGTAGGTTTTTATCTGCTCCAGCTCCTGCTCGTTAATAAATTTCTTCTTTGCGGCTATGGAAGCTTCCGCTACCATGCCTATTGTAATGGCCTCGCCGTGCAGCAGTCTTTTTCCGGGAATGTTCAGGTAGTAACTTTCTATGGCGTGGCCTATGGTATGGCCAAAGTTGAGTATTTTACGCAGGCCCTTTTCTTCGGGGTCTGTTTCCGTTACTTTGGTTTTAATAGTAATGGAATGTTCCGCCAGGTTGTCCCAGTCCTGATCTTTTAATGGTTTCTTTCTTATCTCGTCCCACTTGCTTGCATCGGCAATAAGGCAGTGCTTTATAATCTCGGCAAAGCCCGAACGAAGTTCCGCAGGGCTTAACGTCTTTAAAAAATCAGTATTGATTAAAACAGCCTCCGGGTCTTTAAACAGGCCTATGTGGTTTTTAAAGCTGTGAAAGTCTATACCCAGCTTGCCACCCACGCTGGCGTCTACTTGCGATAGTAAGGTGGTAGGAATTTGTATAAAGTCTATCCCTCTTTTATAAGTAGCTGCGCAAAAGCCGCCCATATCCCCTATTACGCCGCCGCCCAGGTTTATCATCAGGGCCTTGCGATCCAATTGCAGGTCGGTCATCTGCTTCCATATCAGTTCGCAGCTGGCAAGGGTTTTCTGTTCCTCTCCGCTTTTTATACGTATCAGGCGGGCCTTGGGTAGTACCGTAGAAACAAAAGGGAAGCAATCCCTTTCGGTGTTCTCGTCTACAAGAACACTGATCTCAGAATACTGCTTCCCTTTTAAATACGTACTAAGTGTATTGGATATATCTTTCGATAAAAAAATATCAGAAGGCATTGTTACTATTTAGCTTCTACACTTCTCATTAATTCACTTTGTTTTCTTATTGATTCTTCGTGAATAATTTTGTAGATCTCAATAATATACGCCTCGCTCAGTCCCATCTTTTTGGCAAGTTCGCCCCTGTTTTTCATAATCTCATCCCAACGCTTTACCTGGAAGGTAGTAACATTGCTTTCCTTTTTGTACTCGCCTATTTTTTCTACCACCGCCATTCTTGCGGCAAGCGTTTCTATAAGTTCCCTGTCCAGGTTGTCTATTTTCTTTCTCAGCTCGTCCAGATGATCAATGAATTCGGGATCATTGGAAGAAGATTCTCTGATTTTCAGTTCTGATAGTATTTCGCCCAAACGCTCAGGAGTAATTTGCTGATCGGCGTCGCTCCAAGCCTTGTCAGGGTCAATGTGTGTTTCAATCATCAAACCGTCAAAGTTCAGGTCCATTGCTTTCTGAGAGATTTCAAATATAAGATCTCTTTTACCGCCAATGTGGCTAGGGTCGCAAATAATAGGTATTTGCGGCGCTACTCTTTTCAGTTCAATTGGTATTTGCCATACCGGAGCGTTTCTGTACTTAGTTTTTTCGTACATAGCAAAACCCCTGTGTATACCAGCCAGGTTTTTAATGCCTGCCAGGAACAGCCTTTCAAAAGCGCCCAACCACAAGCCAAGCTCTGGGTGGGTAGGGTTTTTTACAAGCACAGCTACGTCTTTTACGCCTTTTAAAGCATCTGCCATTTCCTGTACTGCAAAAGGGCTTACAGTTGTTCTGGCGCCTATCCAAAGCACGTCTACACCGTACTTAAGGGCTTCTTCTATATGCTGTGGATTGGCTACTTCCGTACCTACCGGTATGCCAACTTCTTTTTTTACTTCCGCTAGCCATTTTAGGCCTTCTGTACCTGCGCCTTCAAAGCTGTTTGGCCTTGTGCGGGGTTTCCATATTCCGGCTCTTAGTATGTCTACTTTCAGTTTTTTTAATCCTTGCGCTGTCGCCAGCAATTGTTCTGGAGTTTCTGCGCTGCAAGGCCCCGCAATAACCAAAGGTTTGCTTTTCAGCTTTATCCAGTTTTCCAGCGGGTTAACATTTAAATTTACGCTCATGTCAGATTTATTAACTATTTGTTCAACAATTATTCCAGTAACACGTTCTTACTTTATATGGATACGATCACTTTTATGACAGATTTAAAGCCTGTTTCTTTTGACGATACTTCGGTGGCATTCTCCTCAAAATCAGATAAAGAGCTTGAGCGTATGCACCTTCTTTTCTCCACAATGAACTGGAAATATCCTACAAAGATAGGTACTTTTTTCATAAAAACCGCCTTAAAACTTAAACTTCCGGTGCGTACTGCAATAAAAAATTCGCTTTTTAAGCAATTTTGTGGAGGAGAAACTTTAGAAGAGTGTAAGCCAGCCATTTACGACCTGATGCGTTTCAATATTAAGACCATACTGGACTTTTCTGTTGAGGCCGGAAAAACAGACGTAAATTTTGACTGCACTACGGATAAAATATTGGAAACCATAGATATATCTGCTATTTCGGAGGCTGTTCCTTTTGCCGTATTTAAAATGACGGGTATAGGACCTGCTGCTATACTGGAAAAGGTAGAAACCGGAGAGCCGCTTACAGAAACAGAAATGCGTGATTTTGAATTGATTGAAGAACGCGCTGAAAAAATATGCCGCAGGGCATTTGAAAAAAATGTGCGGGTGCTTGTAGACGCCGAAGAAAGCTGGCTGCAGGGCACTACGGACGCTATTGTGTACGAACTGATGAAGAAGTACAACAAAGAGCGGGCAATAGTATTTAACACCTTTCAGATGTACCGCGCCGACATGCAGTACAACCTGGAAAGAGCATTGGAAACAGCGGTAGCCGACAAGTTCATATTAGGCGTAAAACTGGTGCGAGGAGCCTATATGGAAAAGGAACGCAAATGGGCGGAAGCTCGTAATTTTCCTTCTCCTGTTTTTGAAACTAAAGAGGAAACCGACGCAGCTTTCGACCATGCGCTTAACTATTGCATAAGAAACATTGATAATCTGGAGCTTTGCTCTGGGACGCACAACGAAACAAGCAATTTTTTGCTTACTCAGTTAATGCAGCGCGCAAAGATAGCTCGCAACGACCCCAGAATATACTTTGCGCAGTTGTATGGCATGAGCGATAATATATCGTATAACCTTGCAAATGCGGGATTTAACGTTGCCAAATACCTTCCCTACGGGCCGGTAAAACTAGTAATGCCATACCTTTTCCGCAGGGCGCAAGAAAACCAGGCGGTAACAGGGCAAAGCAGCCGCGAATTGGAATTGATAAAAAAAGAATTGCATCGCAGAAAGGGTATTTCCTAAACCAGGAAGTACCCTTTAATCCATCTCAAAAGTAATATTTACGCACCTCTTCAATTAAATGTATTGAGAGAGAGGCCACACGGAAAAAGTAAATTCAATACCAAAATAATAATACTCTTACTTATTGCATTCTAATAATTTACTCTCCTCGAATAGGTAGTAACAATAACATTATAATTTTAAATTATTGAGAAGCTAGTCACAAATAAAACTACTATTTCATGAAATAATACTATCTGGATAAACATGCTCTTTTTTTACTGCATAAAAGAAATTTGTGCATGTGAATAACAGCCTGCAAATTGCAGTTAAAAGGGAAAGACTAGCAACTAATAAAGAATCTTCAGAAAAACTACAGCCTTTTTTCTTTTTGGGTGTTATTAGAGGACTAGATAGTAGCCTATGCCATAGTATTCAAACGTAATAACTTAGAAAGTCACAAATAAAAAATACTATTTCATGAAATAGTAATATTGTGCAACCCTGTATTTTCGCTATAAGGAAGAATATCGGCAAGAAATTGTAATTAATAAGGAAAGACTTGCAATGAAGAAAGAAGATTGCACAAAATAGTAAAATTTGTTTGATCTTTGTAATAAGGAAGCCCAGTAGACATGGGAATTGTTAAATTAAACAGAAAGGATAAAATTATGGAAAGTGTACTGTACGTAATGGGAATTGTAATTGTATCATTTTACATGTTCCTAACCAGGGTAAATGAAAACACCCACTCTTAATTAAAAAGAAGAACTCAAAACCACAACATAAAGAAAAGCCTTAACAAAGGCTTTTCTTGTTTTATAGCAATTATTCTTTTATTTGCAATTTTCAATATTTATCTACTACTATTTAATATTCAATTTACTAAGCCCTCCCCAGGCTGTAAACAAAGCCTGCCCATTGGTAGCTATTTCTGCGGCAGTGCGCTTTTTACCATTGCCAGAACCAGGGAACACCACATAAGTAATGCCACTATTGGCCCCGCCCGTTTTTGCGCTAGGGTTGATGCTTAAATTATTAGCCAACGCTATAGAGCCTTCGCCTAAGTGATCGTTTGGGCCTTCGTCCGCAAAAATAGCATAACTAAGTTTACTGTTGGCTGCATTGTAAACTACTGCAAAGTCGCCCAGTTTAGCTCCACCGTCTTTTTCCAGGTTGGGTGGCAACACTATATAAGAAATACTCGCGGCATCCACATAGCTATAGGGATCGCTCCCAGGCAGCGTTTCATCGGCCAAAGCGGTCATTGATACATAATAGCCGGGCGCAGGGTCGTTAGGCCCCTGAACGATTGGGTTGCCATTTTTGTCCGTAGCCAATGCCCACCAGTCGCCGGGAACGCCCCCGTCTGAAAGATAGTCAAGCGCAATGGCGTCGTTGGCGTTGTAAGCCTTGTAAGCTCCATCCGCATCTATGGTCATTCCTGTAGTATAGTAAAATGCCGTTCCCTCTTTGTACACCGTCACTTTGGCTATAGTAGCCAAAAGCGTAGCGGTGGTAGCGCTTGTTGTAGTTGTAGAAGTACCGCTGGTGGAAGAGCCGCTTGTAGAAGAGCTAGTGCCGGAGGTTGAGCTTCCGCTGGCTTTTTTCTTGGCTTCCGCTATTACAGAGGCGCTGTCTGTTGTACTGGCGGTCTTAGACGCTGCTGGTTCGGGATCGTTTTTTTTGCAAGAGGCAATAGCTATCGCTAAAGCCGCCACAAGATAAGTTATCCTTTTCATGGGCTTTAAGGTTTAGGTTGTAAAATAATTTAGAGCGGACTTAGGGGAGCGGTAATAAGATTTGATAAAACTTATACAAAGCCAGCTGCTGGTTAGGGGTATTAATTTATTTTAAGCCTATAAAGTTCCTTACAGAAGTAAATTTTACACAAACGCCGTTATTTCTAACTTTTTTTAAGCACGGCATACTTAATTATTAGTCGCGCAGTTATAGTTTTTAAGCTTAGTATAGCTATTTTTGCCCAAAGTATTTTAAAAGTTTTTATGCAATTACATTTAAGCGAACAAGAACTAATAAGAAGACAGGAACGGGAAGATTTGATGAAGATGGGCATAAACCCCTATCCTTCAGAGCTTTTTAAAGTAGATGTAGCTGCTGCGGACATTCTGCAGAATTACGAAAAAAGAAAGACAGATTACAAAAACGTATCTATAGCCGGGCGGTTAATGAGCAGGCGCATTATGGGTTCGGCATCCTTTGCCGAATTGCAAGACGCCACCGGAAGAATACAGCTATACATTCGCAGAGACGATATTTGCCCGCCAGAAAGCAGCGACTTATACAATGTAGTATTTAAAAAAATGCTGGATATAGGCGACATTATTGGCGTTAAAGGATATGTATTTACTACCCAGACCGGCGAAATTTCTATACATGTAAAAGAAATTAAGCTGCTTACAAAATCGCTTAAGCCGCTACCTGTTGTAAAGGAAATAGAAGACGAGCAGGGCAACAAGCAGGTATTCGACGCTTTTACAGACCCAGAGCAGCGGTATCGCCAGCGCTATGTAGACCTTATTGTGAACCCCGAAGTAAGGGACACTTTTATAAAAAGAACGCAACTGGTAAATACCATGCGGGAATACCTTAACAACAAGGGATACCTGGAAGTGGAAACGCCTATATTGCAACCCATCTATGGCGGGGCTTTAGCGCGCCCATTCAAAACCCACCACAACACGCTGGACATGACGCTGTACCTGCGTATAGCCAACGAGCTTTACCTGAAGAAATTGATAGTAGGCGGCTTTGACGGGGTGTATGAATTTTCTAAAGATTTCAGGAACGAGGGCATGTCTCGCTTTCATAACCCGGAGTTTACGCAAATAGAACTGTACGTGGCCTACAAAGACTATTACTGGATGATGGATTTGGTAGAGGAAATGGTAGAGAAAATAGCCATTACCCTGCATGGCAGCGGCGATGTAACAGTAGGCAACCACGTAATAAACTTCCAGCGCCCCTGGGCCAGGTATACTATGTTTGAAGCCATACAGCACTTTACAGGGATAAACATAGACGGTATGGACGAGGCGCAGCTAAGAACAGTAGCCAAAGACCTAAGCATACCTGTAGACGAAACAATGGGCATAGGCAAGCTGATAGACGAGATATTTGGAGCCAAGTGCGAGCCAAACCTTATACAGCCTACTTTTATTACAGACTATCCGCTGGAAATGTCGCCGCTGGCCAAGAAGCACCGCAGCAAAGAAGGCCTGGTAGAGCGTTTTGAAGTAATATGCAACGGCAAAGAAATATGTAATTCCTTTTCGGAACTGAACGACCCTATAGACCAACGCAAACGCTTTGAGGAGCAACTGGAGCTTGGAAAACGCGGAGACACCGAGGCAATGGTGCTGGACGAGGACTTTTTAAGGGCTTTGGAATATGGCATGCCGCCTACTGCCGGGCTGGGTATAGGCATAGACAGGCTTAGCATGATTATGACCAACTCCAACTCTATACAAGACGTTATTTTCTTTCCGCAAATGAAGCCGGAAAAGAACCTGATAGTAACGCCGGAAGAAGAGTACCTGGCCTTGGGCATACCGGCAGACTATGTGCCTATGCTGCTTAAAATGGGCCTTACTACCATAGAGCAGCTAAAGGCCGCCAACCCCAACAAGCTGTTTAACGAGCTGTGCGGAATGCGCAAGAAAATGAAGCTGGAAATAAAGAACCCAACTATAGAGGAAGTAAAAAGCTGGTTACAATAGTAATCGGCTTATTTTCCCTCGTCGGCGGGAACCATTACATACTCGTAGTGCGCAACTATATTTCTTTTGCCAAAGCGGAACCTGTCCTTTTTTAATTCAAAAATGGTTTCAATATCTTCAATGGAAAAACCATTGTCGGTAATGATCTGGGTGCCGTCTGGCGTTATTTTAAAAGAAATGGGCAGCGTCCTGTCTGGCTTTATCCACTCGGCGGTTCCGTTTTTATTTACCCTGAACAGAAGCATGTTGTACTTACTATTATCGAGCACAAGCTTCCCGTTCCTGTAAAATTTTTCCACCTTCCAGGTATTGTATATATATTCGGGATTGTTATGAGCGCTGTTAATAGGAGAATTATCATAAAAAAAGAACATAGAACCCATTGCTATAGTAGCAAGGGCAAAAGCCATAATAATAATAAACCTGTATTCTAAAAAATAACCTTTATTCACTTTCATAACCTTATTACTAATTTAAACAAAAAAACTGATAGATGATTTTGCTTAAACCTTCTTCTTGGGATAAATACGAATTAATTGATAGCGGAGGCTATAAAAAACTTGAAAAATTTGGAAACTTTGTTATAAGCCGTCCAGAACCCCAAGCCGTTTGGGATGCTACGTTAACGGAATCGGAATGGGAAAAACTATCGGACGCTGTTTTTAAGAGGGAAAACGCCAAAGACCAGGAACGCGGCGAGTGGATACAAAAGAAAGGAATGTCCCACCAGTGGGCCACAGAGTATGCAGGCAAAGACTTCAACTTAAAGTTTCGCCTTGGGCTATCCTCCTTTAAGCACGTAGGGCTTTTCCCGGAACAGGCTCCCAACTGGGATTTTATTTATGAGAAAACAAGCGCACTGGAGGGCAAGCCTAAAGTGCTTAACTTATTTGCCTACACAGGCGGGGCGTCGCTGGCAGCCAAAGCCGCCGGGGCAGACGTTACGCATGTGGATTCGGTAAAGCAGGTAATATCATGGGCAAGGGAAAACATGGAACTATCCGGTTTTACAGACATACGCTGGGTAGTAGAAGACGCCCTAAAGTTTGTGAGGCGCGAAGCAAAACGCGGCAATAAGTACCAGGGCATTATTTTAGACCCGCCCGCATACGGACGCGGACCAGATGGGGAGAAGTGGATAATTGAAGAACACCTGAACGAGCTGTTAAAGCTATGCGCCGAACTGCTGGACGATAAAAAGCATTTTCTTATACTTAATATCTATTCTATAGGCTTTTCATCGCTTATCCTTAAAACACTGGGAGAATCTGTGTTTGGGAAAAATGAAAACCAGGAATTTGGGGAACTGTACCTGCAAGACCGTTTTGGCAAACAACTTCCCCTTAGTAGTTTTTACAGGTTTAGCAACTGGTAGTAGAACAACTTTTAGATTTTTTCCAATGGAGTTCTGCTGGTGTGCCTTATTCTAAGAATATGTATTTCTTTTTTTACTATTCTGCATAAAACTTCCATAATGGTATGGTTTATATATAAAGATAACGATTTATCTGAGATAAAGTGTTCACTAAATAACTCAAATATTGATTCATTATGCTTGTTAACTCTTAATAAGGCTGCCCTACATAACCCGGCGAACGCTTGGTAAGCTTCAGGTCTTGCAATATGGAGGATTTGGCAACAAGCGTAAAGGTATACGTTTGCGATGCGCCAAACGGAATTACATAAAAAGTCATTTGCCAGCAGTGCAGGTCGCGGTTTATGGAAATAGTAGTCATGGTAATGGCTTTGTGCACCATGTCATAACCAGAAGTAACGGATATTTTCCACTTAGGGCTTATCCTTAAATCGCCATTAATAGAAAGCGATTTGGTAACGTTGGCTGCGGCAAAGCCCTGTTTAGAGGTGCTGTAGTTAAAGCCCAGGAACAAATTCCAGGGAATATTAAAATCTACATACAAATTGGGGTTGCTATAGTTTACGGAAGACTGTGGAACCACTGGCGCAACCGGCGGCCCCGTGGAAGCGGCCTTCTGTCCCTTGGGGTTTACGTTACCGCTTAACGAAACCGTAGTGGATGTTACGTGAAAAAGGCTCTTAGATTGTATTGATTTTGTGTATCCATCCACAGGGTTACTAACTTCGCTATTAATATCATGTATATCATTAGTTGCAGAAACAGCGAGTGTGTCTACTCTTCGCTGGCCTACTAACGTCCCAGACTGAAATACGCCTACATAATAATAAGGGTCAAGAATAGAATTGTAGTTTACATTTATTCTTCCAAACAGCGTAGTAGTAGCTATTACGCTAAGGGTAGAAAGTTTAAACTGCTGAGCTTTAAAATTGTAATTTCCCGAAACGCCAAAATTATTAAGCAGGTTTATTTTTTTAACCGTATTGCTGGTGTCTTTGGCAGACTTTACTTTGGCCTCCAGCGTATTTACTAAGTTAAAGGTTAATCCGCTCATTTCTCCAGACCCCGGGCCGCCAGGGTAACTTTGTGTATAGTGCGAAAACTTGTTCTCTGAACCTGTTTTATATGTTTGTACCTCTTGATAGTTGTTGTACCTAATGCTGCTAAAGTCAGGATGGTATACATAAGAAACTGTTGGCCTTAACGTATGCCTAATGGCTTTTAAAGTTTTAGATTTAAAGTTGAACATACCATAAACATTGGTAGTAACAGAGTTGCTGAAAGAGTAATCGTAAGCCCTGTAAAAGCCCTGTTGGTTGGTTACATAAAGGCTGGTATCTCTGTAACTATAGTTAGTTCTCTTAACGTACCAATATTCATCGTAAGTGGCAGAGGGGCTCATGTTAAATACTTTCAGAAAACTGATGGTAGTAGAGATAGGGATAGTCTGCTTTACGCCAAACTGCCCCCTGGACCCAAAACCGCGAAGCACATTAGCAAGCGGTTGCGACAGCGGGTTGGGGTTTAGCGTATCGCGCGTTGTTTCTGCAGCCACTACATTGCCGCCGGTAGGGGCGGTATTATTTACAGGAAGCGTAGTAGTAACAAACTCGGTGTTACCGCTATAGGATAGGTTTATTTTTTCGTACCAGGCCCCCTTACTGTTTATTGTCTTTTTGAACGGGTATATCCTGTTCATGTTTAAAGAAGCCTGTGGCAGCGTAAGGTTCATGGTTTTGGTACGCACGTTCTCGTCCTGGCGGGCAGAAATGCTTATGTTAAAAGGCGTGCCGCCAAAAGATTTGTTGTACCCAATAGTAGAGCTAAAATCGTTAGACATTACCGCCGTAGGGTTGTAAGAGGTAAGCGTATAGTTTTTGTTACTTGTTATATTTACGGAAGCGGTAAACGTTCTGCCCCTTCTGGTAACGCTGTTGTGCGACCATATTACGCTAAACAAAGTGGTTTTCTGAGTTCCTTCGTAGTTAGGCGACATAGCGCCATAGCTAAGGTTAAAGCTGCCGCTAAAGCAATAGCGCTTTTTATAGGTATCAATCACGTTGGCCCGCCAGCTTCCATTACTATAAATGTCCCCCACCATTTTAATGCCCATATAGTCGTTAGGCGCCCAGTAGTAACCGCCCTGGCTCAGGTAAAATCCCCTTGCCGCCTGCTCTCCAATGGTAGGGAATATAATGCCCGATTTCTTTTTCTTCGGCATGGGGAAATAGCCTAGCAAAAAGCCCAGCGGCGTAGGCACTCCCCCTACCACCATGTAAAACGGCCCCGATACTATTTTATCGCCCGGAATCATTTTAAGCTTTGTGGCCTGTATGTAAAAGTGGGGGTGCGGCAAATCGCAGGTGGTATACTTGGCGCTGTTTATATACATAGCCCCTTCTGCGTCTCTCTTTACTTTTTCGCCATGCACATAGCCATCGCCCTGCTTGGTTACAATTTTAGATATAATACCTTTCTTAGTCTTAAAATTAAATTTAATTACTTCGGCCGTATATAACTGCGACTTTTCATGAATAACCGGCGTTCCTTTAAGCGCCCCGGTAGAGTCCGGGGCTCCCTTGGCCGTTACTATGGAGTGCGCCCAGTCTATTTCTACCAGCTCGGCTTTTAAGGTCATAGAGCCGTAATCAATCTTAGAGTCGTTGTACAAGTAAGCCGTTTTAGTCCCCATATCCATGGTAATGGAGTCAGCGGCAGTGTATTTTATAGTACTCTCAATATCTTTCTTTTGCTTCTTGGCATTTACTTTAAGCGAATCGCTGCCTTTGCCGGTAGCAGAGGAATCATTTAACGTAGAGTCTTTCGCTAAAGAATCAAGCCGAATTATATTTCCCAGGCTATCTTTGGCTAAAATAATGGTTTTCTTCTTTGTGGAATCGGTTAGAATAGAATCTTTGGAAACGCTATCCTTAGGTATGTAAACATCGCTCTGTTTAGAAGAACGAGGAGGCGCCTGCCCTTTATAATCTTGAGAAAAAGACAATAAAGGAGCCGAAAACAAAACCAGCAGGCAAAAAAACTTACAAACCTTAATCAGCAGCGTTTCCAGATTAAATAAAAATTTACAATTTTGTGATAAAGTTAGATCAATAACTTTTAAAATCGAATAAAGTGAAACATTTTGTCTCGATTTCCCTGTATACAATTATCGTGCTAAGTTCATTTGCGAACTCAGGAGCTAAACCTTATAAACTAAAAACTGTTGTTATTGATGCAGGGCATGGAGGAAAAGATCCGGGATGCCATGGCAAAGGTTCTGAAGAAGCGGACATTACGTTAAAGGTAGCGCTAGAGCTTGGCCGCATTATAAAAGAAAACATGCCGGATGTAAAAGTAATATATACACGAAACAATGACACTTTTGTAGAACTTCACGACAGGGCGGGAATTGCGAATAGGAACAAGGCAGATCTTTTTATATCTATTCATTGCAATTCGGGGCCTTCGGAAGTTTTTGGTACTGAAACTTATACAATGGGATTACATACCTCTGAGGAAAATCTGGAAGTGGCTAAAAGAGAAAATGCAGTAATTTTTCAGGAAAAGAATTACAAAAAGAATTATGCAGGTTTCGACCCTAATTCTCCTATGGGGCATATCCTTATGGCCAATTATCAGAATGCACTTATAAAAAATAGTATTAGATTTGCCGGGAAGGTAGAGTCTCAGCTTAAAAAAAGAGTGGGTAGAAGCAGCAGAGGCGTAAAACAGGCTGGTTTAGTGGTACTTTGGAAAACAACTATGCCAGCGGCATTGGTAGAAATAGGCTTTCTTACTAATCCTAAGGAAGAAAAATATTTGAATAATGAAACAAATCGGTCATATATTGCTTCTGCAATTTACAGGGCTGTAAAAGAGTATAAGTCGGAACTAGAATCAATGAATTAGAAACAGTGAAACTCTCAAAAGAAGTAAAAGTGGGTTTGCTGGCCTTAGTAGCTGGCGTAATCTTGTATATCGGATTTAATTTTTTAAAAGGTGTAGATTTTTTTTCTCCCACCAAAAAGTACTACATCACTTATAAAGACATTGACGGATTAACCGTGTCTAACCCAGTGGTAATGCATGGGCTAACAGTAGGGCGTGTAAATGCCATACACCTGCTTACCAACCGCAATAACCTTATTTTGGTAACCATAGACATAGACGACGCCCTTATAGTAGGAGACTCTACCGTTGCCGTACTTTCTAACAGCGATTTGCTGGGAGGCAAAAATATTGACCTAAAACTGGGCAACAACACTAAGATTTACGATAACGGAGACACCCTGCAAGGCCATAAAGACAGGCCATTTACAGAAGTATTGCAGGAACGCGCCATGCCTATACTCACCAACCTGGACTCTACTGTAACAAGGGTAAACAGAGTATTTGGCGATGAGCTGGGCACCAGCATACAGGTTATTATGCATAATTTTGAAGTAGCCTCTCATGACCTGAAGGGCTTGGTATCGGACAATAGAAAAAACATAAATACCGTTATGGGTAACGCGGTTTCGCTTTCCAATTCACTTATGGAAACAGAAAAATCGCTTAAACCGCTGATAGCAAAAATGCACATGCTGGCAGATTCTTTGAACGATTTAAACCTAAAACAAACCGTAGCCAAGGCAGACGCCGCTATGAAAAACTTACAGGAAGTAACGGCTAAAATTAACAACGGACAGGGTACGCTTGGCCTTTTGGTGAACGACAAAGCATTGTACCAAAACCTAGACCAGACTACAAAAGACCTGGACAAACTTTTCTTAGACGTGCAAAAGAATCCTAAAAGGTATGTGCATTTTTCTGTGTTTGGCGGCGGCGATAAGAAGGACAAAAAAGCCACGGTTGCTAACCCTGCTCCTGCAAAACCATAATGAAGTAATTTTTTCCTCTTTAACGAAGTTGTATGGATATAGAATTTAATAAGAACGAAGATGTGTTAAAGCTTCTTTGTTCACAACTAAGAACCCGCTTACACAAAGTACAAGCGGGAGGAGGAGAAAAAAAAATACAAGAACAGCACGACAAGGGCAAACTAACCGCCAGGGAAAGAATACATGAACTTATAGATAAAGATTCCAGGTTTCTGGAAATAGGAGCATTTGCCGGAGACGGCATGTATGCCGAATACGGCGGCTGCCCTTCTGGCGGCGTGGTAGCAGGCATAGGCTACGTTTCTAAAAAACAATGCGTTATAGTTGCCAACGACGCTACCGTAAAAGCAGGGGCCTGGTTCCCCATTACTGCCAAAAAGAACCTTCGCGCACAGGAAATAGCCATGGAAAACAGGCTGCCCATCATTTACCTGGTGGATAGCGCAGGCGTGTTTTTACCCATGCAGGACGAAGTATTTGCAGACAAAGAACACTTTGGCCGCATATTCAGGAACAACGCCCATATGTCCTCTATGGGCATAGTGCAAATAGCCGCCATTATGGGAAGCTGTGTGGCGGGCGGCGCTTACCTGCCCATTATGTCGGACGAGGCGATGATTGTAGATAAGACAGGCAGCATATTCCTGGCTGGCTCTTACCTGGTAAAGGCAGCCATTGGCGAAGACGTAGACAACGAAACATTGGGCGGGGCTACCACCCATTCTGAAATATCGGGCGTTACTGATTACAAATGCAAAGACGACGCCGACTGCCTGCAACGCATAAGAAACATTGTAGGTAAAATAGGCGATTACGAAAAGGCAGGCTTCAATCGCATAGAACCAGCCCCTCCTACTGCAAACCCTGAAGATATTTATGGAATAATTCCCGGAGACCGCAGCAAACCCTACGATACCTTGGAAATTATTAAACGACTGGTAGATAACTCTGAACTAGAAGAATATAAAGAACTGTACGGACAAACCATTATTTGCGGCGTAGCTCGCATAGAAGGCTGGGCGGTAGGCATAGTGGCCAACCAACGCAAAGTGGTAAAAACAAAAAAGAACGAGATGCAGATGGGCGGTGTAATTTATTCGGACTCTGCCGATAAAGCGGCGCGGTTCATTATGAATTGCAACCAAAAGAAGATTCCTCTCGTCTTTCTGCAAGACGTTACTGGCTTTATGGTAGGTAGCCGTTCCGAACAGGGAGGCATAATAAAAGACGGAGCTAAAATGGTAAACGCCATGGCAAATTCCATAGTGCCTAAATTTACCATAGTAATGGGCAACTCCTACGGAGCTGGCAACTACGCCATGTGCGGAAAGGCTTACGATCCGCGCCTTATCTATGCCTGGCCAACGGCGCAAATTGCCGTTATGAGCGGCGCCTCGGCAGCCAAAACGCTGTTGCAGATAAAAGTATCGTCGCTAAAGGCTAAAGGAGAAACTATAGAACCGGAAGTAGAGAAAAAAATGCTGGCAGAAGTTACCGCTAAGTACAACGAGCAGCTTTCTCCCTACTACGCCGCTTCGCGCTTGTGGATAGACGGCATAATAGACCCTTCCGAGACCAGGAAAGTAATTTCTATGGGAATAGAGGCGGCTAATCATGCCCCGCTTACTAAAGCCTATAATGTGGGCGTTATACAAACATAAAATAAATTCCCAACGTTAACTTAGTAATGGAAGAGAGTAAAATAAAAGCCCTAATCTCCCTCCTGGACGATGAAGATTCAGAAATAATATCGCAGGTAGAAAAGGAAATCATGTCCCTGGGAGAAAGCATAATCCCTTACCTGGAAACGGAATGGGAACACAATTTTAACCCCCTTGTGCAAAAGAGGATAGAGGAGCTTATCCATACCCTTCATTTTGAACTGTTAAAGGTGCGCCTTGCCAAATGGAAAGAAGACGGCGGCAAAGACCTGCTGGAAGGCATGTGGCTATTGGCGACCTTCCAATACCCAGACCTGGACTATGCCAAAATAAAAAGGGACATAGAGCAGCTTTATTACGAAACCTGGCTGGAGTTAAAAAACGACCTGCTGCCTTTTGACCAGGTAAAAATACTGAACAACGTGCTGTTCACTACCATGAAGTTTAGCGCTAATACCAAAAACTTCCACTCCCCTAGCAACAGCATGATAAACGTAGTGCTGGAAACCCGCAAGGGCAACCCTATTTCGTTGTGCGTGGTGTATATGCTGGTGGCGCAAAAGCTTAAAATGCCCATATACGGCGTAAACCTGCCTAACTTGTTTATACTTACTTATAAATCCAAAGACACGCAGTTTTATATTAATGCTTTTAACAAAGGGCTTATATTTTCCAAGGCAGATATTGACAATTACATCTCGCACCTTAACCTTACACCCGCAGACATATTTTACCAGCCTTGTAATAACATAGACATTATTACCCGCGCCTTGCGTAACCTGATAGTATCTTTCGAAAAGCTGGGCGATAGTTCTAAGGTTGAAGAAATAAAAATTCTGCTGCGCAGCGTTGCCGGAGAAGATTCGGTAGAATAATGCAGAAGTGTTCCTTTCCATACTGATAGTAGTTTCTGCGCCTGTTGTAATTATTTGCATAGCCTAATATACCTATTACAGCGGCAGGAGGCGTTAGTTTGTGCTATCTATAAACTTGTAATTTAACTAGTAAATAGTACCTGGCATAAAATTGGTCCAGCATGTGCGGGATTATTTCGCTTGTTATCGCTTGTTAATTTTGTTGTTATTGCTTGTTATTTTTTTGGGGTCATGTATGATTTTTTCTGTTTCTGAACGGGGCTGTGCCAATGGGCACAGGCATACCTGCAAACATATAATAAATGTAGCACAGAACTAATTTTTAAATGAGTTTATAGTGGCTGCCCTCCGCGGCCGGGCTGGCCGCGTTCACACAACGGCTCTGGTTAGAATCCGCACAACTCCACTGACCTAAAGAATTCTAAAAGGAGCCTAACGTGTGAGCTGTTAGGGTCTAAAGTATTACTGCATTTTTTTACCAAGAGCCAGGAGGCTAGCGCACATCAGATTATATTGATCTAACATCTTTCAAAATATTTGCTTTTCCAACCTAACCCAAAGCGAAGACATTGTCTCGCAGATACAAAAAAATTATGGATCGCAGATCTTTTTACAATTTTGTGTGAAACTACACAACCTGCTAAAGAATAATATTTACATGCGAATTTTTCTTCTGCGCAACTCCAATCTCTGAAAGTAGGCATTCCATAAGTAAAGTAAAAAACATATCTTTTACCTTTAGAATTATATAATTGATCTTTTGTAAGACCTCGGAAATATTTAATTTTAGTTTTATTTATTATATCCTTGGTTGTTCCATGTAAATCACCATATGCGAATCTTTCAATTTTTACTAGTTCGCCTTTTTCATTAAATATCTTCCATTTACCATGTTTTCTACGGTCAAATAATTTACCATAAGATTCTAATTTATTATTATCTGAATATTCGTATTTGATGGTTTTATTTGGAAATCGCTTTTTGGCTTTATAATGCTCTTTCTTTTCTATATATCCTACTGTACTAAAAGTTAGCCACCAGCCAGTTTTTTTTCCTTTAGAATTAAGTTCTCCGACTTTAAAATCAAAAGCTGATTTTATTAAAGTATCTTTTACCTGGCAAACAGATTCTTTAAAACTTAAAATTGTTAATACTAGTAAAAGATATATTATTTTTAACATTACAGTTTTCTCTTAGAAGATTATATCTCTTTAAAAGTCATGATTTTCTAACTCTCCCTCTCTTTCAGCTTGGCAATAAACTGTTTCAGGTAGGTTTTGCGGTATAGGGAGCCGCGTATGGCAATAAGGCATTTGTCTGCTTTGGCAAAGTAGCTTTCTATCTTTTCTTCTGCCAGCTTTTGTATGTGCAGCTTGTCGTATAGGGCGCAAACGTCTTTTACCTTTTTCTCTGGTTTACTAGTAGTATCTGCCAGCAGTGCGGCCAGTTTTTTCTTGTCCTCGCCTTTGGCCAGCTCCAGGGCTTTTACCAGCAAAAAGGTTTTTTTGTTGGCGGTAATATCTCCGCCCACCTGCTTTCCAAATTTCTCAGGGTCGCCGTACACGTCCAGCAGGTCGTCTTTCAGCTGAAAGGCCATGCCCAGGTTTATGCCCAGCTGGTTAAGCTGTTCCAGGTCTTTGCCGGTAGCTCCGCCCAGTAAACCGCCCAGCTCCAGGCTAAAGCCCAGCAGCGCGGCTGTTTTCTTCTCTATCATTTGCAGGTACTGCTTCTCGTCTATCGCATCTGCCTGTTCGTAGTTCATGTCCAGTTGCTGCCCTTCGCAAACTTTGGCGGCGCATTCGTTAAACTTCTGCAAGGCCTCTGGCAGCAATTTACTATCTGTAGCAGAAAGCAGTTCGTAGCTTTTTACAAACATCACATCGCCAGAGAGTATGGCTATGTTAGCGTTCCATTTTTCGTGTACGGTTGGCTGACCGCGGCGTAGGGCAGCCTTGTCCATAATGTCGTCGTGCAGCAGGGTAAAGTTGTGGAACACCTCTACCGCCAGGGCGGGCTTAAACACAGGCTCCAGTTCGTCTGTAAACATAGCAGCCCCAAGCACGGTAAGCATGGGGCGCAGGCGTTTGCCTCCTAATGATAGTATATAGTAAACGGGATCGTACAGTTCCGCCGGGTGGCTGCCAAATTCGTATGCGCTTAGTTCTTTATTCAGCCTTGCGGCAACATTTGCAATATTAAAAAGCATTAGGGGCAAAAGTTAAGTCTATGGTTCTTTTTTCCAGGTCTGTTTTCTTCACCTGTACTTTTACGCGGTCTCCCAGCGCTATTATTCTCTTGTTTCTCTTTCCTATCACGCGGTAGTTGTCCGCATCCAGTTCATAAAAGTCGTCTTCCAGGTCGCTTAGGCGCACCATGCCTTCGCACTTGGTTTCTATTATTTCAACAAACAAACCGTACTCCATTACGCCAGATACTATGCCTTCAAAATCTTTACCCACCGTGCTCTGCATAAACTCTACCTGCTTGTATTTAATGGAAGCGCGCTCTGCATCGGCCGCTACTTTTTCGCGCTCAGAAGAATGCTCGCATTTTTCTTCGTACTCCTCTTTGCTGGCAGATTTACCGCCTTCCAGGTAATGCTGTAACAAGCGGTGCGACATCATATCCGGGTAGCGGCGTATAGGAGATGTAAAGTGAGTATAGTGTTCGTAGGCCAGCCCGAAGTGCATTTCGGGCTGGGTGCTGTACTTGGCTTTCGCCATAGAGCGTATGGCAAGGCTTTGCAGCACGTTCTGTTCTGGCTTTCCATCTACGTCTTCTACTAGTTTGTTCAAGGCGTTTGCTACTTTCTCTTCGTCCTGGGCTTCTATGTTGTAGCCGAAGCGGCGGGCAAATTGTATCAGCGCGCCAATTTTATCCGGGTCCGGGTAGTCGTGTATACGATATACCATCGTATTTTTTTCCTTGCCCTTCTTCATAAAGAACACATACTCTGCCACCTTGCGGTTGGCCAGCAGCATAAAGTCCTCGATCAGCTTATGGGCGTCTTTACGCACCTTCGGGATTACTGCCAAAGGCTTGCCATTCTCGTCCAGCTTAAATTTTACCTCTACTGTTTCAAAGCTTATCGCGCCTCTTTTAAAGCGGTCTTTACGCAGTTTGTGGGCAAGGTCATTCATTACCAGTATCTCTTCCACAAAGTCGCCTTTCTTCTCTTCTATAATCTGCTGCACGTCTTCGTAGGCAAATCGCCTGTCGGAATGGATAATGGTTTTTCCGAACCACTGGTTTATTATCCTGGCGTCTTTATCCAGTTCAAACACCGCTGAGAAGGTCAGCTTGTCCTCGTTAGGACGCAACGAGCATAGCCCGTTAGAAAGCTTTTCCGGTAGCATAGGAACTACCCTATCCACAAGGTACACAGAAGTAGCTCTTTCGTAGGCTTCTTTTTCCAGTATGGTATCGGGGCGTACGTAGTGTGTAACATCGGCTATGTGAACGCCTATCTCGTAGTTGCCATTCTCCAGCTTGCGTATGGACAGGGCATCGTCAAAGTCTTTAGCGTCCACAGGGTCAATAGTAAAGGTGGTTATCTCTCTAAAGTCCCTGCGTTTCTTTATTTCTTCTTTATCAATTTTTTCTGAAATGGCTTCGCTGGCGGCAACAACTTCTTCTGGGAAGTTGAAAGGCAGGCCAAACTCCGCCATAATGGAGTGCATCTCTACATCGTTATTTCCGGCAGGGCCCAGTACTTCGGTTACTATTCCCATAGGGTTTTTATCTCTGCCCGGCCATTCTATTATTTTTACTATTACTTTATCGCCGTTGTTGGCGCCGCCTGTTTTTTCCAGAGGAATAAATATGTCGTAAAACATTTTGCGGCTGTCGGCTATTACAAAAGCAAAGCGGGCCGATAGTTGTATCTTCCCCACAAAGTGGTCTTTCTTACGCACCAGCACTTCTACTATCTCGCCTTCGGGGTTCTTGCCCTTCTTCTTATCCGGGTGCACGGCTACTCTTACAGTATCGCCGTCCATAGCAGAGTTTAGCTTGTTGCTGCTTACCCAAATGTCCTGTTCAGACTCTTCGCTTACCACGTAGGCAAAGCGTTGGTTCACAAAATCCAGCCTGCCGGTAATGGCGTGGGCCTCTGCGTCTTTTTTATAGGTATTATTATTTAATCGCCTTACTTCGCCCTCTTTTACCAGGGCGTTCAGCGAGTCGTTAAGGCCTATGCGTTCCTCTTTGCTTTTCAGGTTAAGAGTTTTAACCAGTTGTTTGGTGGAATAGGGCTTTTTTGTGCCTTTAAAAAATTGTAATATTTTATTCCTCAGGTAATCTGCCGCTTCTGAAGTTTTGCTTTTCATACTCATCTCGTTCTTGTCTACAATATAACTTGTCTCTTTAGCTGGGCGCGTCTTATGTCTGCCAGGTTGCCTTTAGGTATGGCTTTTATAAGATTTTTGGTGTAATCGCTTTTTGGGTTTTCGTAAATTTCTTCGGCGTAGCCCATCTCTTCTATTTTCCCTTTGTTCATTACTATTATCCGGTCAGACATAAACTTTACTACCGACAAGTCGTGCGAAATAAACACGCAGGTAAAATGAAACTCTTCCTTTAACTGGTTTAGCAGGTTAAGTACTTGCGCCTGTACCGACACGTCCAGCGCAGAAACAGACTCGTCGCAAATAATGAACTTGGGGTTTAAGGCCAAGGCCCTTGCAATGCATATCCGCTGCCGCTGCCCGCCAGAAAACTCGTGCGGATAACGTTCGTACTGCTTTTTGCTAAGGCTTACTGTTTCTAATAGTTCTATGGCTCTTCTCCTTCTCTGGAAATCAGACTCCAATATCTTGTTCACCTTCATTGGCTCCGTTATGGCCTGCCCAATCGTCATTCTTGGGTTCAGCGAGGAATATGGATCCTGGAAAATGATTTGCATGTCTTTTCTCAGTTTCCGCAGTTGCTCGTGGTGAATGTGTGTAATGTCCCTGCCCTCAAATATAATTTTGCCATCCGTAGGTTCTACCAGCCGAAGTATGGAACGCCCCAGCGTTGTTTTTCCACATCCCGACTCGCCTACCAAACCCACGGTTTCTCCAGGATATACGTCGAAGCTTACATCGTCTACCGCTTTTACGTAGTCTGTAGTTTTGCCAAACATTCCCTTGCTTATAGGGAAATATTGCTTCAGGTTCTGTATTTGTAACAAAGGAGCCTTCTTCTGTAGTTCCTGTTGACGTTCTATTATTTCATCGTCGCTTATGAAATTGTATAGCAAGGCCTCTCCCACAGAGGTATAGCGGTGGTCGTGAGACCTTACCCGTTCTATCAGGTTGCCTTCGTCGTCTTTCTCCATAAAGTCCGCCACTACAGGCAGCACTTTCAGTTTTATGTCCAGCCTTGGGCGGCAGGCCAGCAGTCCTTTGGTGTAGGGGTGTTTGGGGTCAGAAAAGATGTCCCATACGTTGCCGTATTCTACTATCTTACCATGATACATTACCGCTATTTTATCGGCAATTTCTGCAATTACTCCCAAATCGTGGGTGATGAATATGATGGACATCTGGTTCTCGTCGCGTAGGTTGCGCATCAGTTCCAGTATGCGGGCTTGTACCGTTACGTCCAGCGCGGTAGTAGGCTCATCGGCAATAAGTATAGAAGGGCGGCAGCTCATGGCCATCGCTATCATTACCCGTTGCTTTTGGCCGCCGGATATCTGGTGCGGATAAGAATTGAATATATTTTCTGGCCTGGGCAGCTCTACTTTTTTAAACAGTTCTAAGGTGATTTGCTTTGCTTCTGCAGGCTTTACCTTCTGGTGCAGCAGAATGGCTTCCATAACCTGGTTGCCACAGGTGTACACGGGGTTAAGCGAAGTCATTGGTTCCTGGAAGATCATGGAGATTTCGTTTCCCCGTATTTTTTCCATTTCCTTTTCAGAAATCTTTGCCAGGTCTATCTTGCCCTTGGATGGAGAGTTGAAAATGATTTCCCCGCCAACAATTTGCCCCGGAGGATTGGGGATCAAGCGCATTATGGAAAGAGAGGTTACCGACTTGCCCGAACCGGACTCGCCTACTATGCCTAAGGTTTCTCCTCTTTTAAGCTCTATGCTAATGTTATCTACAGCCTTAACAATCGTTTTTTCTGATTTGAAATACGTTTGAAGGTTTTTTACTTCTAAAAGATATTCTTCCTTTTTTGGCTCTTGGGGTAGTTGTATACTCATTCTTTAGGCTCCTGAATTATTCTTTTAGTTAAAAAAAATATAAGTAAAATTCAACTCAACGTATAAAAATATTTTCTTCATCTACTATAGGCCAGCCGTTTAATTTTAAATAGAGCTGTGCGGTCATTATTACGTCTTTTATGCAATAATCGTTTATCTTTTCCAGGTTCTTTTCTTCGTAATAGGCTTTGTTCACCTTACTGCCGTCGAAATCGCCTTTGCTTTGCGGAATGCCAAACAGAGCGGCCAGCAGTTCCAGCGAAGTATAGGCCTTGCGATCGCCAAACTTCCACAGCTCCATAGTATCCTCGTGCCGCACTTCCCAGGGTTTTTTACCGGAAAGCTGCAATACTTCGGGTATTGGAACACCATTTACCAGCATTCGGCGGCATACGTAGGGGAAGTCGAACTCCTTTCCGTTATGGGCGCAGAGGCTAAGCTTTCGCTGGTTAAATCTACTAAACAATTCGTTAAGCTCAATAAGTAATGTGTGTTCATTATCATTGGCCAGCCCTTTTACCCTAAACGATAGCTTTTCCTTTTCATCCAGGAAGAAGAAGCCAGTGGCAATGGTGATGATTTTCCCAAACTCGGAGTATATGGCCGCGCGTTCATTAAATAGCTCATCGGCAGCTAGTTCTGCTTTAAGCGTGGCTGCTTTTTTATTCCACAAAGGCTTTAGCCGTTCATCCAGTTTGGCGTAGGTGGGCGCACAGGAAACGGTTTCTATATCAATAAAAAGAATGTTCTTAAGCTTCTTAAAAAATTCCATTAAGTACACTGTATTAAAAGACAAAATAGCATATTTTTCAACTATATATTGACAACATTCGTTATATTTGTAGAGTATATTAACTAATTAATATCATACTATTTATGGTTAACATATTGGCCTTTTTTACTAAAAGAAAATCCAGAAAAAAAGCCTGGGTTGATTCTGCCATGAAAATTATTGATGATCAAAATAGAATCAATGAACATATAAAGGCTGGTAAGGAATTAAAGACAATTAAGAATATAAAATTTGTCAAACCCGTATGATTTAATTCCCACTGAAGAAGGTTTTGATTTCCACACTTCAGATTATCTTTATATTACTTACTTCACAGATTCCGAAGCTACTTTATTTAAAAACATCCAATTAGATTCTTTAATAGTTACCCTCTCACCCCCTTTTAAGTTCATAATTTTTTTCTATTGTTCCTGTTTTAAGTTACTAAAAATAAGCAATTTATTTTTTTTATTTGAAACAAAAAGGTAATATTTCCTGTTAAATAAGGAAAAAATACTTATATTTATAATTATGATTGATATTAGCACAAAAGAGAAAAAAATGCTAGAAGAAATCCCAATTAGAATGGGCAGTTGGGAAGTATTAAATCTTATTC
>FTLB01820758.1_pt1 | contig 31448 bp, 48 predicted proteins | sample 1658291 | NCBI WGS metagenome assembly FTLB01 (sample SAMEA3914812, study PRJEB12502) | metagenome | biome: forest; material: soil | place: Canada | collected 2011-07-07 | depth 0.1 m
CAGTGATCACTCCGGTATGGTGCAGCAGTACAATGGGGGCTTAGCTCAGATAGTCAGAGCATCCGCCTTACACGCGGAGGGTCGTGGGTGCGAAACCTACAGCCCCTACCAAATTTAAAGGAGAGCAATCATGAGTAATATCTAATCCTAAAGGAGGGTAATACCATGAAAGCAAAATCCTTTGCTCGAAAAGTTATCAGTTATGGTCCGGGCGGTTTCAAGTGTCCGTGCTGTGGTCCCGCACCGAGCCATCGGCGCGAAGAACGTCAGCACAACCGGCGCGTTCTGGACCGGACGCTGGACAAAATCGAGCGAGAAGAAAAGAAACGCGAGAACCTTGATTGGTACATGTTTCCAGAGTTCGAGCAGTCGGAAGACGCTTGGAATAACTGGTACGCTTGGCTAGACAGTTTGTGAGAAGGTCTTCATGGCCGTAAATGCAATCGGCTAAGCCCCGAAAGGGATGTTCCAGTGAGTGCGAGGCACCGGAAGTCCGTAGTTTCAGTAGCGGAACAGAAGTGCGACAGTGCTGGCGGGTAAGCCGCCAAAGTCAATATCCGTGTGTGGGCTAGTCAGGTTAGGTCACTGCGTTTGGGGCGCAGCGCGAAAGCATCGCAGGTTCGAATCCTGCCACACGGACCAAAAAATTCAACCATACCGTTTCAGGATTCACATGTTTAAACCGCTTCACGATTATGTGCTGGTCAAGCAAAACGCCCGCGAGGAACAAAGCGCAGGCGGCATCGTTCTCGCACACACGCACCAAGGCTTGGAGTCGGGTGTCGTAGTTGCAGTCGGAAGTGGCTACATCAATCAAGACGGTTCGACGCGTCCTCTGACGGTTAAGATTGGCGACACGGTTTTCCTGAATGGAAGCCCGCTGGACCTCCTGTACGAAGGCGAGGCTTACCTTCTGTTCCGTGAGCGCGAACTGATTGGCGTCGAGGCGTAAAGAGCATTGCCCATGCCATGCCCGGAATCCCTGGATGGTCTAAGACATGGTGTGGATGGTCCGGTGGTGTCTGGTAGCCCGTAAGGGTAGCGGCCCGTTGGGCAACTTCTTGGTGTGCTTGGGCCTAAACGGCCCGATGAAACCTTAGAAGACCCGTAGGTGAACCGTGCATGCGTGAACCCTACGCAGTGGGCGATAATCCGGCGATGAGGTGAAAAGCCTCTCCAAACAATTCAGGAACTACATGAGCTATCAGACCGAAATCGTGAGAAAAGTCTACGACAACGATCACGGTGAGGCAATTACGATTGCGCCGTCTCCCGATTTTCCGGGGAATGTTCTTCTATACACTGAAAAGTGCCATGAAGAATATTTTGGTAAGCTACGTCTCGATCTGCCTGCGGAGATGATGAAGCAGTTGGGTCAAGCTCTTATTGCTGCTTCGGAAGAAGCGTCCAAAAGTAACTGATTCAAAAAGTTTTAACGCCGATTTATACTCGGTGATAGGTCGAAAGACTCAATCCACAAGGCCGTTACTGGCATTGCAGTGTAGGTTAATTTATGTCAGTAACTGTATTTGATGAAGCAGGGAACTCTTTAGAGCCATGTACCGAGCGCAGAGCCAGAATACTTCTGGACCGCAACCGAGCATGCGTTGTTAAGAGGAACCCCTTCACGATTCGCCTTGTTGGAGGGGATATGACCGAGCAAGAAAATTTGGTTGATAAATCTGGGGCTTCGGGAATCAAAGAATTTCTGGCCGAAGCTGGTGATCCAATACAATCATGGAATTTTGATATCTTCGATGGCGATAAGCCGCTCTGGCTCGTAACGAAGATCAATGTGGATAACGGGAAAATTAGCGTGCGGCAAGTACTGAACGCTAGTGGAATGTACGAGCTTAGTGGTAAGCTCGTGCGTATCGTCTTCTACTCTGATGTTCCGGCGATTGCGGCAGAAGTCACCTTCTCGATAGGAAAGATCGAGGACGTTAATCTGTCCTGCGATGCGTCCGGTTTAGGATGTGCAGAAGTCGAAGCGATTTACAACTGCAAGTTCGTGTCCGTCACGAATCATTGCGAAACGGTTTCTGCCTGAAAAGCAGGGAAACTCACGGTTGAGTCCGTGGTCGCGGGACGCGCTGGCAGGCGGGGTTCCTGCAAAACCCGACCTGACATGAAGACTGCCATCCTAGTGTCAGGTCGGACTAACTTACGAAAACATGAAAAAACTTCTTGTCGCACTGTTGTCTGTCGCCGCGCTGTCCGCGTGCGATAACCGTACTCCAGAAGAGCACAAATGGGCGGAGACGCCACATGTGATCCGCGAGATTGATGATTGCAAGACGTATGAGTTTGAGGCGGGCGGAAGTGAGCACTACTTCACGCGCTGTCCGAATTCTACGGTCACGCACGAGCATGACTGGACAGAGCAAGAAGGCAAAAGCCACGTCAGAAAGCAAGAAACAAACGTCACTGTGAGTCCGTGACGAAGAACTAGGGGCGATGACAAGCCCCATGCTCTAGGGAACCCGACCGTGCGGGCCTAGGGGACTCCGTAATAGGATCACGGTAAGCCGCTGGTATGCTATACCAAAGGTAAAGTCCTCGCGGCCCCTTGTCAGGGCTGTGGGGCACCAATTCATGCTGTACTCCCATCAACCCGATAGATTTCACCTTCTATCGGGTTTTTTGCTTTCTGGACCCGACCTATGAAACTCCGTGTACTTTCCGATTTGCACCTCGAAGGCTGTGCCTTCAATCCTCCTGAGGCTGACTGTGACGCCGTGATCCTTGCTGGTGATATCGGAAGTGGGACGCGCGGAATCACATGGGCCGCGAACAACTTTGAAGGTCTTGGCGTGCCTGTCATTTACGTGCCAGGCAACCACGAATACTACGGCTGGGATATGGACGACTGGGATCGCGCGGCCAAGATTGCCGCCGCCGAGCGCGGAATTATCCTGGGTGACTGTTCGTCCACCCTGCTTGAGAAAGAGGGCGAGCAGCCTGTTCGCGTGCTCGCGGCGACGCTATGGACCGACTTCGCGCTGTATGGCCCCGAGAAGACGAAGTTCTGCGGAGAACAGACAGAACGTTGCCTGTACGACTACACGGCCATTACGCGCCACAAGAAGCGGTTGCAGTGGCGTACGGTGCGCAACCTGAATATCCGTATGGTCCGCTGGCTTAAGCAGCATGCGGCGCTTGCCAAGGAATCGGGAGAGAAGGTCGTTGTGGCGACGCATCATGCGCCGTCTGAGCGCAGTTCGGCTCCGCGTTTCAAGAATGATCCAGTGACTGCCGGGTTCGCGAGTCGGCTGGAAGATTTCGCTGAAGAATTTGTAGATTGCTGGATTCACGGTCATATGCACAACAATTCCTGGTACACCATAGGGGAATGTCTGGTGGTGGCTAATCCACGTGGGTATCGCCCTCCGAGCGAGAACCCGCGCTTTGACGACAAACTTGTGATTGAGGTGTAAATGAATGGTATGGGCTGGGTGAAGATGCGCGGCAAGAAGTGCAAGGTTCTGAACTGCGGTTGCTGCGTTGCAGAAAATCGTCGTGACGACATTCTGTGGAATGAAGCCGCGAATGAAATCAGTTACGTGGTGAGCGGACAGGCGGAAGACGATGAGTGGAATGAAATTATTGAGCAGGCAAACCGGGAGACTTATGACGAAGAGATGACTGCATTCAGTATCGAGCCGGTTGTCGATGAATTCACCCTCGCCAAATACACATGGGGAGTTGGAATGAGTGACCCCCGTATCCGTGCAGTTTTGGCGCAACGTCGCGCTGATTATCTAAAACGCATTGCCGATTGGCACGATGAACGAATGGCGTGTGCCGCATGAAAGTCTTTCTGGATGATTTGCGTGAAACACCCGAGGGGTGGGTTCGCACCTACTGGCCGGAAGATGTAATTCAGTTGCTAAAATCTACAAACATTGTAGAATTGTCGCTGGATCATGATTTGGGCGATGACGAACACGGGACGGGCTACGATGTCCTGCTTTGGATAGAAGAGCACGTAATTTGTCACGGTTTCGAGCCACCGAAAATTGTAGTGCACTCGGCCAATTCATCGGCGCGCATGAAAATGCAGGCAGCAATAGAATCAATAGAAAGACATGCGCAATCACTATGAAAATCTAAAAATACCACGCGATGCAACACAGTCTGAAATCAAAGCGGCCTATCGTCGGTTGCGCAGCGAGCACCACCCCGACCGTAACCCGGACCCGCGTTCCACGCTTCGGATGCAAATCATTAACGAAGCCTGGGATGTGCTAAGCAGTCCTGAGAAACGGGCGAATCATGATGCAGAAATAGCGAGAAGCGACGCGTTTGAAGAGTTCTTTCGGGAAATGGAAGAAAAAGCAAACGCTGAGACTGAGGAATTCGTATCGACTGAGGGCTGGAAAGAGTCGGAATACGAAGAAAAGGCAGAAGACGAAGAAAAGCTTGCTGAACGGCAGAGGTACTTCGATATTCTCGGTGCGTCATGGGTAAGGGAGTCGCGAAACGCGACAACCTACTCGAAGGTAGAACCGACGTACCGGGTATTTCGTACTGATTTTACAGTTGGAAGCAAAATGTACTACTTTTATGCTTGTTACAAGTCAGAATTGGTGCAAAAATGGGACCGAGTGAAAAAAGACCTCGGTGTTGAAGCAAATCAGTACAGTTCTGACACTCTGTCGCCGCGCCTGGCTAATCAGGCACTGATGGACGAAATGATGGAAAACAAGGGCGTCCTGTGGTCTGAAGGTGAACCAGCAGGCGACGTAACCAGTGCATTTTTCAGGAAAGGGTAAATGGGTCTGTTGCACACGCATTACGATAATCTGAAAATTTCCCGCAGCGCGCCTTCGAGCGTGATCAAAGCCGCCTACAAGGCGCTTGCCCAGGAAAACCATCCGGATCGGTGTAAGGATTTTAATGCTGTGCGCCGGATGCAGATTATCAATGATGCATATGCGGTCCTGTCCAATCCTGAAAAGCGTGCTGAGCATGACAAGTGGATCAGCAAGAATGAAAAGCTTCCGGCCAAGTCGGCTGCGCCTAAACTCGTTGATCCCAGGACGAACATGGTGGTGAATGGGGAATATGTCGAGAAGTTGCATCGGCTCTATCGCGAACGGCACCATGCGACCGAGAAAAATCTTCGCGGTCAACTCAATTTCAAGAAGTGGTTCTACATTTTTGTGGGGCTGCTGATTTCGGTTCCTGCCTACGTCATTTTCTCGGACGTGGGCAGTGCGATCCAGAAGGCCAACGCTCAACAAAACAAGGAGGCTCCCATGATGCGTAATTAGGAAAAACTCATGGAGAATTAATATGGCGCGAACATACCGCCGAAAGAACTTCGAGGCAACCCAGAATTCTTCCTGGGACACGAAGGGATTCAAAACAGCAGGGCATTACACGACGTACGACGGTAGCTGGCGAAACTGGCGCGACACGGATGAAATCACCTTTCGTCCGATGGACAAGCGGGAATCCTACAAGCAGCGTCGGTGGTATCACGGAGAAGGGCATCCAAACCAATATTCGCCTGGTAAACACTACCGCTGGTATCGCCAGCGACAGAACCGAATGATCAACAAAGAAGAAGTTCTGAAATGGATCAAGGCGAATGGCGAATACGAAACTTTCTGTGAGGCGAACCCCCGCGACTGTCGATGGGACTGGCTGTAAGGCAATAATTACCGGAAATTTCGTAGGAAATGATTACCGTAAGGCTTATGTAAATGTAAAAGGTGGAAAAGAGGGGAAAAACTGCCTCTTATCCTTATTGCGAAGTAGAAAGCCTTACGGTATGATGATTCAATCTTGTAACACTCTGGTACAAAAAGATACAAATCCGGTAGAAATTGCCGGTGTGGCGAAATAGGTAGACGCAGCAGACTTAAAATCTGCCGGGGGCAACCCCCGTGCGGGTTCGAGTCCCGCCACCGGCACCATACGCAGTAAAAAACGCTAATAGCCGACCTGACCCCAAAACAATTTAGTTGTTTGGGGCGTAGGTGTTTACCCTAAGACTGCAAAAAAGTTCTTGATACTTCGAGAAGTGGTGTGTAGTCTGAATCCTGTGCATAACACAAAGAGCACAAGGAACCAGACCCCAAAACACTTTTAGGAGCTACATCATGAACAAGACGACCATCAAGGCATACGCTCAAATCATCCACGCAGCAGCGATGAACCGTCGCGCCGCACTCCAGACCGAACTTGCGGTCGGATTCGCGGTTTTGCTGGATTCGTATCCGTCGAAGCGCCTGGCACGTGCACAACTCCAGAAAATCTACGACGATGCGGGTTGCAAATGCGCGACGCCTTCGGACGTGAACTGGAAGAGCATCAACCGTCGTATCGCCGCATCGAGCGCCCTGTTCGATTTCATGGGTCACCACGAAGTGCGAGAATGGGCCGGCGACCTCACGAAAGGACCGCTGATCGAGGCGCTGGTAAAGCGGATCGAACCGCTGAAATTGAATACTGTGAACGAAGTTTTGATCGTTTGCAAGGGCGCAAAGGCTGGAAACGGCGAAGGCAGCACGGTTGGCCGAAAGCCTGGTCAGCGTGTCGAAACGGCGCACCTGAAATTCAGCGTGCCTCCCGCGACGACGCCCGAAGAACTGTTGGAAGTTGCGGGAAAGCTGATGACGATGGCGCAAGAAATGGTCAATACGCGCCAGGAAGAAGCCGCGACCGCGACTGCTGCCGCCGCCAACGGGAATGGCAACGGCCACGCTATCACCAACGGTCATTCGGAACAACTGGAAAAACTTGCCGCCTAGAAAAACAACAGGTGAGAAAATCTTTCGGTATGAGCATTGACGAAGCCCCCAGGCCCTCATAGAATGAAATCTCTTCTAACGAAACGGCCTTGGGGGTCTGTTTTATGGTGGTCTGTCTCAAAATAGCGCGGCTACAGCGCGAGATTCAAAAGCTCAACAAGCAACGAGAAGAATTGATAAAAACTTTGGAGCGACAGACGACCGCGTTGCCCCAAGCCAAGACGGCATCGACACGAGGCTGACCGTCTGATACATTAGCAATCCCACTTGACTTTTAGTCGGTGGGATTTTCGCATTTTTGGTCCCAAAACAACGAGGTAAAAGTATGACCGAATCAGAAGCGCTCAAATTGGCAACTCACCGGCACTATAAGGGAGGTTTGTATCGTGTTATCGGTACGGCACTCCATACGGAGACGAAAGAGAAGCTGGTCGTTTACGAGCACGTTTTCCCACATGAAAAGGCGCTTTACGTACGTCCAGCCGACATGTTCTACGGCAACCTCGAAGATGGCTCCCTGCGTTTCACGCCGCTCAAGCCTGACTCCTATATCACCGAAGTGACCGACGAGTCGTTCAGCGCCGACGTGCTCGCTGCGTCAGGTATTACCGTGGTCGATTTCTGGGCACCGTGGTGTGGTCCGTGCAAAATGCTGATGCCGTCACTGGAAAAGGTTGCAGAAAAATTCCAAGGTCGTGTCAAAGTGACGAAGATGAATGTGGACGAAAACACGATCATTCCGACGAAGTGCGGCGTGCGCGGTATCCCCAACATGATTTTCTTCGCGAATGGACAGCAGGTTCTGAACTCCATCGGTGCAAAGACACTCGCGCAAGTAACGGCTCTGTTTGAAAAAGTTCTCGAACAGCATGCACCTGCGGTACAATAAAAACAAAGACGGGGATTTATTCCCCGTTGTCCACAATCAGGAAAAGAACATGGGCATGAAAGCCGACAAGATGGGCATCTACGACCACAGCGATATCAAGGTTGGTGATGTCGTGATACCAACAATACCGGGCGCAACCCTGCGTAATGGAGCAAGCTGGTATCCGTTCGCAATTTGCGTAGCAATCACGCCCATGTTCACGCTGGTCAGTGAGGAAGGCGACATGAAGTGGTCCGCAAACCTTCCGAACATGCCGCTGCGGGCTATCGGGCGCGCGACACCTGAACAGATGGCCGTCGCCAACAAGCGATACCAGGCGGATCGCGAAAAAGAGAGTGATGCCGAAACGAAGACGGCGCTCGCCTCAATCAATCTGGTGTATCGCACCGAATGGACTGAATACGATTTCGGTCAGCGACCGGATGGCGTGAGCTATTCGGCGGATATCGAATCGCTGAAGGCGCATATCAAGAAGCTTGAGGCGGGCGGTTGCCGGGAATGCTTTGTTCATGCGAGCGATATTACGCAGGCTATCGTGACTCCCGAGTTCTACAAAGAAATTCTGGCGCGCGAGAGTGGCGTGTTCACAACAATGAAATATGACCACGAAGGCATGCTGGGTATTTTCAAGGCGAGGAAGTGATGCTTGATACAGATAAAGTAAGTCTTGAATTGGCCGCGCAGTACGTCGGGATCACTGCCGCCGCACTGGAGGCTATGGAAGTCACCGGCTGGATCAAGGCAGTTGCGCATGCTGGACGGATTCCCGTCTACCTTGGTGCCGACCTCAAGCGCCTGAAGAAAGCCGCCCCTCCCGAGACTCCCGAACAGAAGGTGCAACGGGGGATTCGGGAAAAGCGCGAAAACATTCAGCGAATCCTTGAACTGGCAAATAAAGACCTGATGGAGCTTCGTGATCAGTGCGCGCATCCGAGCGTGACGAAAACGCCGAAATCCAATACGGGTAACTGGGATCGGAGTCAGGACGCGTACTGGAATGACTTTGCATGTCCCGACTGTGGAAAGCATTGGTCCGAGGACCAGAGGAAATGAAGCATTCTGAGATGATTGCGCTTGCCTCTTTGGTATTCTTCGCGCACATCATACCAAAAGGTATCGCCTTAGCTATTGCGGTCGTCCTCAGTTTTCTGGGCATGTATTTGGGCATTCAAGGCAATTAAATATTTGCACTTCTTTTAAATGGATGGTATTGTTATGACTCTATCCATTCCTTCATGTTCATGGTGTTTAAAATGACAAGTAATCAAGTTGGTGTTGGCTCTCCTGTGCAGCAACGCGCGCTTCCATCCTCCATTGAGGACCTTACACGCTCTGTCACCAACCTCGAAAGCGTGTTCTACAACCTTCAGTCTCAACTGAATCCTATCTTGGATGAGGAATTGACGGAAAAGGCTAATGGCGTAGGTCAGTGCGTCGTTTCTGCGCCGTACCACCACTCGGTGCAAATCAACGACCTGACTTCGCGAATTCGTGCGCTGAGCAACATCGGTAATGATCTGATTTCCCGTCTGCACGTCTAAAGCCTGACTGGGCTAGACGCCGTGTGGTTGCAGGCCCTCGACTCATAATCGAGCGGAGAAATCCCATCGTGGGTTCGAATCCCACCTAGCCCACCATTCAATCATTTCTGGAATCTTCAATATGTCTCTCGGTTTGCATTCCCAGTCGGTCAATGTATCGCGCGCCAAACTCCTGGCTGCGCTCAAAGAAAATCTCACGAAGCACCAGAAGGATTACGTGCAAGCCGTGATCAATTATCGTCTGGCGCTCCAGGCGGACCTCACCGCTGCGCTAGTTCAGGCAAACGATCCGAAGTCGCGGCTCGACAAGATCAATGTCGATTTCGACCATCCGCATTCGTACGCCAGTCAGTATCAGCAAGTCATCGACATGCTCGAATTCTCGGTGGACGAAACGATCAACCTCGATAGCCAGGCATTCCGTGCCTATATCAAGGATGAGTGGTCGTGGAAGAGTTCGTTCGAACTGTCGAACAGCACGTACGCTACCAAGGCTTCGGCATTTTCTGGTGCAGTCGGCGGATCGCGTCGGCCATGATTGGTATCGACGTGCTTCTGGTGGATGACCTGGGGTACGTCACCACCTGCATCTGGAAGGGACCAGTTCTGGCCGTTCCTCGCGTTGGCGAACATTTCTGCCTGCACAAGCCGCCTGTTGGTGAACCTGCGGCGGACAAGCACGCAGGAAGCTACCGAGTGACCAAGGTGGTTCATTTGCTGGCGTACAAGCCTCGTGCTGATGTTCCGTCTGTCTATGTACACGTCACCCGCGAATGAGTCCAATGCGGGTGGTTGTAACCGGTGGGCGCGACTACACCGATGCTGCGACCGTTGATCGTGAAATGCAGAAGGTGATGCGCTCTGCGAATGGGCGCAAAATCGTCTTCATCAATGGGGGTGCTCCCGGCCTCGATACATTGGTCAGAGAGTGGTGCGAAGAACATGGCATTCCTTGTATCACGATGTTCGCGCCGTGGAGGTCATCATTGGGAAAGCGTTCCGGCACCGTCCGTAATCAGTGGATGATCGACTTCGGATTGCCAACTTTCGGGTTGGTATTTCCGGGCGGTCGTGGGACTGCGGATATGCACCAACGTTTGAAAGATTGCAATATAAATCACCATGTCGTAGCTTGACTGCCCCTATAAGTGTTGTTAAAATTCATGTGGAAAGAGATTCACACGTTAGTGGCAGGCGAGCGAAGCCCCAGTCATTTGCCGATGACTTTCGCGTATCTTGCACATGTACCGGTGTGCCGTGCTGCGCTAACAGCACGGCGAATACGCCGAACCTGCAACAGCGCTTACCAGGGCGAAATGTGCATAAACTGGTTTTAAGGAATTGTCATGGAAGGCATCGGTTTTCAAGGAACGGGCGAAGTGATCCGTGATGGAAAGGATTATCTGTTGGTCTTCAGCAAAGACCTGGCGGATAAGGCAGGTCTTCAAGAGGGTGATCAGGTTGCTATCGCTATCGAGGAAGGCATCAAAATAAAACTAACCAAACTAAAGGACCAAGAATGAAACCTTCATTCGCATTTGTGGCGCTCTCCTGGGTGGCAGCACTAGCTGGAATCGTTTTCTACGGTGCACTGCTGTTCAATTCTACCGCTCTTACGTGGTCGGACAAGAACTTCTTCTTCGCAATCCTGGTGTTCGCCGTGTACGCGGCAATCTCGGTGCAGAAGATCGTTCGTGACCGCATTGAAGGTGTCCCCTTCACGAATCTCTACTATGGCGTTAGCTGGCTCGCGGTGATCATCGCTATCGGCATGTTCGTGAACGGACTGTTCAACGTGAACATTTCTCTGAGCGAGCGCGGCTTCTACGGAATGGCGATGCTCCTGACCCTGTTCGGCGCTATCGCGATCCAGAAGAACACCCGTGACGTGGCGGCACCCGTTCAACAAGCGACTCCGGTGCTCTGATGGGTAAGGTTCTAGAGTTTTTCTCCCGGCTCGCGTTCACATTTGTTGTGTTCGTGTTGTTTTCCGGGCTGCTCAGGCAAGACTTTGAGCTTGTAAGAAACCTTTGCTGGGCGCTGGGTTTCACGGTGCTATTCGCCATTCGTGATTCCCTGATGCCCAAAAAACAGCGGATTGTCAATCTCGCGATTTACGGTGTAGGGATTGTGCTGCCGGTAATCATCGCGATTTTTGAGTTCGGAACTCTTACCACTTCTGATGCTTCGGCCATTATTCTGTTGTTCGGATTCAGCGCAATCAGCTTCGGTCAAGCGTACATGCTCAAGGCAGAATAGGAGTGACGATGGAAATTCTCGACGCTGGTAAATCCAACGACCGTGCGTACGCCTACTGGGCGGCTCGTGCGTCAGCTACCGAAATCCTGACGGTCGCAGATATCGACAAGCGGACGCTGGACTATTGGGTGGCTGTCGTTCAAGGCATCACGCACCCGAAGACCCTTCGTGAAATGGCTCCTGGGTTCACGATGGTTCAGGAAGAATCATTTGACGAAGATGGCCCGATCAATATCTGGGTTGCCTACGATCCGTCGTCCAATGCTAAGTATAGTGCCGATATCATCGAAGAAGAGAAGATCGGCTTGGACACGTGGCAGGGAAACTGGGGTGCGAACTATGGACGCGCTGTCGAAAGCCCGGACGAAGATCACAACCCCGGACATCATCGCCAGCGTGGCGCTACTTTCCTAGAGGCGGCAATGCGCTGTTATCTGGCAAAAAGCGTTGGCGCAGTGTTCTATGCATTTCCTGGCGGCAAGCATCTGCCGTTAATCGAAAGCATTGAGCGCAAGCGGCGCAAAAAGGTGAAAGATGACGCTGATTCCTGAAAATGGATTCAGACAGAAGCGCGCGCAGCAGTTGTGCGCGTTTTTGTTTCGCTGGGATGGAGCAACCCGATTTTCTTTCGACAAGATCGCGGCGTTGCTGTACCTGGCGGAGAGGCAGAGCTATGGCGAGCATGGTATACCTCTCACCTACGACAGAATCCATACGACGTTCGAAGGCCCGTCGCTTAACAGGGCACTTGAGTGCGCACTAAAGCGACAGAATCCTGCCGAAAGTCTGAGTGAATTCAGTACGGAAGAAATTGAAACAATCGAGTGTGCTTTTGAGGTGTATAGCACCTACACCGATGAAGAACTGATCACGCATCTGAAATCGCTTAAGGAATGGCAGTATGTCCGAGAAGCGCCCGGTGCACCGATACCTCTGGAAAAGATTCTTGCAGCGGTTGGCTTCGCTGAAGAAGAGATTTTCCCGCAAATCAATAAAATACTCGACACACAGGCTAATGCAAAACCTAAAATTCCCGCCTGACGTACGGAACATCGCGCTCGATTACGACGCAACCGCCTCGACCAATATCAAGTTCTGGCAGAACTTCGTGGTGCTTGCGCAATCAAACGGTTACAACGTGTACATCGTTACGGCGCGACACCCTAACCGGATCGAAGAGCCGACACTGTACTTCGGTCACCTGGTGCGCGGAGTCATCGCCACGGCTCACAAGGCGAAGAAAGCGTACTGCCGGGAAATCGGGCTTGAGATTGACATCTTCATTGACGACAGTCCGTGGAATGTCTACGTCAATATCGACGGCTCCACTCCGAAGTCGGAGGCATTAAGTCCCTTGAACCCGGACTTTGGTACAGAAATTGCGAACCTGATTTTCCCGCGCAATCATCCGCTCACGATCCGTGGCTACGGTTTCTACTTCACGTATTGCTTATACGAAGTCCCACTGATCCAACAGTCGTTCCACCGGACCAAGGCAGGTGCTTATCGCGCGATGCGAAAGTTCTTGGTTGAGCGTACGGAAAAGCACTACACCGACTACAAGACGGAGCCTAGAAAATGGGGTTCCTATGAAGACAGAAGTAGCAAGCGCGAGGGACATTGGTATGGTGCGCTTGATCACTGCAAATGGGCCGTGATGTCCGCCACGATTTACGTCAACGAATGAAGCTGATCACATTTGCGGGCAAGATTCTCTTGCTCGCGGTTGCCTTCATCGGACTGGCAATTTTTGGGTTGCTCTCACCCATTTTTCCAATTCGAAAATAATTGTTGCAACGTTTGAAATTCGTAGTTAGAATCCATCCCGTACTGAATTAATCTTCATCAACTTCCCACTGAGGAAAACAAAAACATGGCACAACTGCACGAACTACTGGCAGCAGAAAAGACCGCGACCAACACACGCGATCAACTGACGAAGGACACCGAAAACAAGTTCGCCAAGGGCGAAAACTATTTCACGGGCTTCACGAAGACCCTCGAAATGCTGGGCGACAACCCGTCGAACTCCGCCATCGAAGCTGCTGCGCGCCAGGACAAGGCGCTGCCGACAACCGTCGTCGCCACACTCGACTACTACCTGAACCAGTGGTCGCGTACCGAAGACGTGCTGTTCCAGAAGAACCTCACGAACACGACGGCGCTGGCAGACCTCGAATTCCGTGGCAACGTGATCGCGACTGGCGTGCCGGTGGACGAACTGATGGGCCTCGAAACCCGTCTGTCGGACCTGCGCAAGCTGGCAACGCAAATCCCGACCCTCGACGCATCGCGTGAATGGGCTCAAGATTCGTCGGCACAGCAAGCCGGTACGTGGAAGGCGGTGAATCCGCAAATCACGACCAAGACCGAAAAGAAGGTCACGCCGGTCGTGCTGTACGCTGCGACGGACAAGCATCCGGCGCAAATCGAAAAGGTCACGGAAGACGTGCCGGTCGGTACGTTCACGCTCAACGTGATCAGCGGCGCAACCACTGCGATCCAGAAGGCGAACGTTCTGTCGGTGCTCGATGACCTGATCATCGAAGTGAAGAAGGCCCGCACCCGCGCGAACAGCGTGGACGTGAAGGTCGTTCAAATCGGCAGCACGCTCACCAGCCTGATTATGGGCGCGCTGACAGCAGCACCGGCAAACAACGCAGTCTAATCGCTGCATCGTGAACCAAGAAAAAGCCTCTTCGGGGGCTTTTTCATTTTCTGGAGAAAATAATGTCTGTTGATAAATTCGAATCAAAGAACGCACTGGTGTTTAATTTCGACCAGTACGCCGGAAACTACGAGCGCGAGTTCTGTGGATTCGTGATTGGTGCGACCGGTGAGTGCGGTGTAGGAAAGGACATGGCACACCTTTACGAGGAAGATCACCCACAAGGTACGCCGTTTTATGCTTTGAGTGATCGTACGACCACGGAGGCTGATGATAGCGGGTGTTGGCGACCTGTTTCGATCTACCATGATCCCGATGTTGATACCCAAATGGCGCGCTATCACTCCCTGATAATCTTCCTGCAAACGATTCCTACGGATGATGAAATCGCAATGATTATGCAACGCGCCAAGCGGTTTTGTGCTGAGCGGCCCGACTGGGAGGACTACATGGGCGAAATTCAGCCCTTAACCCTGAAAGGGATCAAGCTAATTTCGAATAAGGTTGAGCGCGTCATCACGGTTGAACGCGAATTCGATTTTTCATAAAAGTTGTTGACGGGTAGAAAAATCCTGTTATACTTCTCCCTGTTGCAACGTAATTCTCTCGTAACCGGTCCTGGAGCGAGAAGATTAAGTTGCAAGGCGAACGGCCCGCGTTCGCCACTATGAAAAGTCTTTTAAAGTTTTTCGAAAAAGTAGTTGACAGCCTCGAAAAACTCTGTAGAATACTTCTCATAGGCTAGTGTCTTCCTTCGGGTTGTCATTAGGGGTTCTGGCTTCGGTGTGGAACTGAAGCAACGATAGCCCCGTTTTTTATCGTCATCGTATCGCCTATATGCGTTGTCGTAAGCAATTGCCGTACAAGACCCAGCAAGTTTCTTGCGCACCAAACTCTACTATTATGGATATCATTTAGAGCGCAAGAATGAAGACCGAAGGACGCGGGTTCGAACCCCGTTCCGCGTGCTAAGCGAATTGATTAATAATTTGTTTAGCACGCGGGTAGCTCAGAGGCAGAGCGTCGGTTTATTTGAGTTATTGTGACTAACTTGGATGTGGTGGAGTCGGTGATTGGGTGAAAGCCGAAGTGGGCCGGTGGAAGAAGCGATCTGAACCCGGCCTGCTTTCTAGTTTGACTTCAAGTAGGTCATTCCAGAAAGCCGGTTTTTAGTTTTCTCCGTTGTTGGTTGGGGCAGAAGGGGCGCTTAGATTTCTCTAAGCGCCCTTTTTGTTTTCGGGGCAGTAAATAGCTAGGAATCCACCGTTCCTACCCCGAAATGAAATATCCGAATAAAATTTCCAACGCAGCAATTGCGCTCGCTGACGATTTTCGTGAGCGCATCCAGTCTGCCACGGGTGATCAGCTTGGCGAAGATTCAATTATTGATCTTGCCGAGTGGACCTCCACCCTGCCCAACGGTCGCGAATTATTCGCAGGTTGGTGCACCGCGCTAGAAGCCGGTAACGTGTTTGCCTCCGACATGCCAGGCATTGGCAAATTCATGCCGCCTATCTCTCCTAGCACGGACGCGCGATTCATCCTCCTATTTGACCTCATTAAGGCAGTTGTCCTTGAAGACCCGAAGACTTTCTGGGGAGAAGCGCTCCCCACTGCCATCAAAACCGCTCCCGCAGCGCCTGCGGATGAAGTACCTGTGCCTGCTGTGGCGTCTGCGCCAGTTCCGCCGTGGGAAGACTCGCCAGAGTCCGACGTGGACGAATTCGAACTTCTAGTCAGCAACGCAGAAGAGTCGCTGGGAATCGCCAAGCGCCACGATGAACCGACGCCGACGTTTCCTTCGGTAGTGGACCCCTCCGCTCCGCATAGCATCCAGTCGGACCCGTTCGCCTTCCTTACAGAAGGTGATGCCCTGCCGGAACTCGGAGCCGAAACGAAAATCCTGCTTCCTGGCGAGGTCACGCCGGAAGAATCAGAGCGTCTGTTCGGTCATCCACCCTCAAAGCAGATTGTTCGTCTCGGTGAACGTCTCGCGCTGAAGTGGAACGACGAACAGTCGAAGGCGATCAAGGCCGTCCTGAACTGGTATCAGAACGACACCAAGCGTCAGCAGATTTTCCGTCTCTTCGGTTTCGGCGGTACGGGTAAGTCGTCCGTCCTGAACGAAATCTCATATGTGATCCAGAACGGCGAAGGCGTCAAGGCGGGGAATATCCTGTTCGCGACGTACACCGGTAAGGCGGCTGCGGTGATGCGTTCGAAGGGTATGCCTGCATCGACCATCCACAGCCTCATCTACAAGCCGCAAATCGACCCAGTGACGGGCCAGATTATCGGGTTCGCGATCAATGACGAATCGGACCTCAATAATGCATCGTTGCTGGTGTGTGACGAAGTTTCGATGGTGAACGAAGAAATGGGTGAAGACCTGAAGTCGTTCGGTATTCCGATTCTCGTTGTAGGCGACCGTGGACAGTTGAAGCCGATCAAGGGAGAGGGCTATTTTATTTCGGCGGACCCCGACGTAGAATTGACGAAGATCGAGCGGGTTGCGTTGGACAATCCTTTGATCTGGATGGCGAATGAAGTCCGTCTCGGAAACTACCTGAAGCCAGGCAAGTATGGCGACTCACAGGTTCACCGTATCAACGGGAAGATTCCACCTGAGTTCATCATGGAAGCGGATCAGCTTATCTGCGGTATGAACCGCACGCGTACGACGCTCAATCGCCGGTATCGCAAGCTGATGGGATACTTCGACCAGGATTCGGAATTCCCGGTACTGGGTGATCGTCTGATGTGCCTGAAGAATAACAAGGACACGGGCGTTCTCAACGGTACGCAATGGCATTGTGGCGCGCCGACCATCGAGAAAATCTGGAAGCGCAAGGATTGGCGCAACAAGAATTCGAATCTGGAAGAAACGAGTGTTCCGGGTCTTCACATGCGCGTTCGTTCATGTGACCTGTTCGACGCTGACGGCAATCCGCTGATCATCAACACGATTTGTTCGACTCACCACTTTGATGAAAACATTCAGGCTCCGCACTGGAAGGATGTCGCGGGCACGGATGAATACACGTTCGCCTATGCAGCTACGGTACACAAGTATCAAGGCTCTCAGGCTCCCTACGTGGTTATCAAGGACGAATCCGGTGTGTTCCGTGACCAGGAATGGGAGCATCGGTACACGTCTATTAGTCGCGCGTCGGAACGCGTTGACATTTTCATTGATTGAAATAAATCAGACTTACACGGTTTCGTCTAAGTCTGATGCAATTTGATAATGTCACAGTCAGATTGAGGATTTTCATGGCTTCCTTAAAGTATACGGTAGAGTCATTTAATGAGAAGCTGGCACAACAGCCGCGCACCAATGGCGGAATTCTGAGGATGCTTGCGCCGTTCATGGGCAGTTCAGAGGTTCATCAGTTTGTGTGCGAAGTCGGGCATAAATTTGATCGGCGTGCTGCGGAGCTTCTGTCACGTAAACGAGATGGTTGCCCAGAATGCTTTAAAGCCAATCCCGAAAACTTCCGCCATAACGTTCGTGGACAGGACAGCGTGGAGGCAGAGCTTCGCGAGAAGTGTCCGAACATTCGCATAGCGAATGGCTATAGTGCAACTTATAAGCCTGCCGATCTAGAATGTACGGATTGCGGGCATTCTTGGTCGTCAACAATCTATCAGATTCTCCGGGCAAATCGTGCAAATGGTTGCCCGAAATGCGCGATGAAAGGTGGTAACGCGAAAAAATCGATGGGACGTTGTGCCATATTAGATAAATTGCGTGAGGTACATGGTAGCCGAATTACGCTATTATCGAAGGAGGTGCTACGTGCAACGGATGTTCTCCAGTTTAAATGCGGTGTCTGCATGTTGGATTTTAGAAGTACCGCATCCGCACTGTTCCGTGGAAGAGGCTGCCCGAACTGTTCGCTCTCCACATCATTTAGGCACAAGCCACATATTCTTGGGTATCGAACAGTATATGTGCAAGGATACGAGCCGTTCGTCCTTCGGGAGCTAACAGAAGTGATGGGAGTTTGCGCTGACGATATCCATGTTTGGGCCGAAGGAAAGGTTCCGAGAATTCGCTATGAGTTCAATGGGAAAGAGCATGATTACAGGCCAGACATCATTGCGAAGGGTGTTATTTACGAAGTAAAGTCATACTATACTCTTGGTCTAGGCGGTGCGTCTGGAGTGGAAATTTGGCTGCGCAATGTTGCGAAGGCAAAAGCAGTTGAAGATGTTGGATACAAATACAGGATGGCGGTGTCATCGAAGACAGGTAGTGTTGTTGTTCTGCCTGAAGATTGGTCAAATCGCAATGCCAAAGAGCTTTTGGAAATTATGTCGGAAGGTGGAATTAAAGTTCCTTCTGGCGTCTGGAAATGGGTGTCTAATGACTAATGGAAAAATAACAGTTGCCTGTGAACTCGATAAAACTCTAGCCACGTTCGACAGGTGGCGCGGCCCGCTTCACATTGGTCAGCCAATCACAGCAATGATCCGATGCATACAGGAGCACTTGGGGAGAGGTGATTCCGTAATGATCTTCACGTCTAGGCTGCATGACGATCCGAAGACGGGTGTTACCATCGATATGATTAGGAAGGAAATCGGTGACTGGACTGAAAAACATGTAGGCGCACGCCTAGCGGCAACGAACATTAAGTTGCCAATTTTTGACCTTTTTTATGACAATCGGGCCATTCAGGTTGTCCCTAACACTGGCAAAAGAGTCCTGTTGAAGAAAGAAGTTCTTCGGTCAAAATAATTGTGCTAACATTCCAATGTTGATTTTTTGGAATAATTATGAAGACCTTTATGATGGTTGACTGTGAGGCTCTGGCTCTCACAGCCAACGCAGTCGTGTTGTCTATCGGAGCATGCACGTACGATGTGACCGGGATCAAGTCAAGCATCGAATTGTTTCCGTCTATCGCGCCACAGGTTTCGGCGGGGCGCGAGATTGATGATGACACTCTCATGTGGTGGTTCGATAGGCCGGACTCTGCGCGCAACAATATCATCAAGGGAGAGCGTCAATCTCTCGTCATGATCGCAGACGAATTCGCGGATTGGGCGAGTGATCAGCGCGCTACTGCGGGCGGAAAGGAAAACCTTTGGTTCAGTGCATTCGGGATCGACTTCGATTTGCCGCTTGTCAACACTCTTCTCGGAAAGCATCGGACGATGCCGTGGGAAGGGCGTCCGAACTACAGGAACAAGATGTGTCTGCGTGCGCTGAATGAATTGCACACCGACGATATCGTGTGGCCCACGGGACCTACCGCGCACACTGCGCGTCAGGATGCTATCAACCAGGCTGAAGCACATATCAGCCTTCTACAGAAGTTCCCGAGGATGCGATGACATTCGACTTCGAAAAAGAGCGGCGCGCCGCTAACGCAAGCATCCGTGAAATGAAGGTGACGCAGCCGTTCATTTTCCCGGAATTTCAAAGGATTCTCCAGGCGATGGATGCGTCGAGAGCGGCGAATCGGGAGCTTGTCTTGGCTCAAGAAGCGTGGGAACGTCTGGGGCAGGATAATGTCGGAAGTTAGCCCGAAAGCTATGCTCGCGTTCCGGCGTCGTATGAAAGAAGTGTATCCGACCGCGATTCCGGAGTTTCATCGACTGGAGAATGCCAAAAACATTCTTGCGGAAACGAAATTTGCGCTCAAACAGGCAGAGCGTGAAATGGAAGCGGCGCAACGTGCTTGGGATAATTTCGACAAGGAATAAAATGGCAACGAAACAAACAAAGACCCGTGGCATCGGTTTGATGACCATTCTGTTCATCGTGTTTCTGGTTCTTAAGCTGACCGGAACCGGTGCCGTGGCAGATTGGTCGTGGTGGTGGGTGACGTGTCCGCTGTGGATCATCCCCGCAATCTGGCTGGTGATGATTATCTGCTTCGGTCTTCTGGCGCTGATCTATGGACTCACAGTTGAGAAAAGGTAAATGAGAAGACCGTATATTGGGCGCGTCGAAGTGACCCCCAGCGAACAGGCGCTGACAATCCTGGAGACAGTCGTGCAAAATATCAGCACTGAAAGGTTGATGTTGCTTGCGAACTCTGGAACGCACAACCTGAATCCATACCACAACACACTTCATGAGTTGCAGAACGTCTACTACGCGTTCTCCTGCTTCGTGAATACAAGGGCTCTGATTGACAATGGCCCATTGATTGCTGATCTGGTAGTGGCGTCATTATTTCACGATCACAACCATTCTGGCGGTATTCTCCGGGATGACCGTAACGTTGCGCGTGCTATAGAATTCGCTGGCCGTGAACTAAGTCTGAAAGAGTCTGTTCTACGTATCATAGAGTGCACGCAGTTCGTGGATGGAAAATTCCCCATCGAGCCGACGAATCTGGCCGAGCGCTGCATCCGCGACGCTGATCTGATGACGATCTATTCGCAGGAAGGTTTCCGCCTCATGCTGGGTCTGTTCGAGGAAATGTCCGGCAAGCCGCTCAGCAAGTTTGCGGAAAGTGAAATTACGGGTGCGCTAGAAAGAACAGTAGAATTTCTCACGGCGCAGACGATGTACACCGATCACGGTAATCGCATGCGCGACGAGCATCTGACCGGTCAGCTTCGCAAGTTCGGTGATTATGTCGAACGTCAATGGAAGTACGAAACAGACTTCAGAGGACGTGGGCAGGATGAGTAATTCCGTTGGTGAAGTGATATTGCGTCCTGAAGATGTCTACGGAAAAAGAATTGGAGAAGGAAGCAAGGGGACGGTTATTTCGCTATGCGACCTAACCGGCCATCTGGTTCAGCCGTGGGTGGACGCAGGATATGAGGCAGTTCTGGTCGATCCGCAGCACGAATTCAACCATATCCGGTCATGCGGGCGGATCGAGTGTATCGCGGATACCGTTCAAGGCGCTGCAAAGCGTCTGGGCGAAATTATGCGAACTGAAAAAATCGTATTCGTCGCGGGCTTCCCGCCGTGCACCGACGTTGCCGTTTCCGGCGCACGCTGGTTTCCCCTGAAAGCTTCGAAAGACAAGCATTTTCAGGCCAAGGCCGCGCTTGTCGCGGAACAGTGCCGGATGATTGGTCAGGTATCGGGCGCGCCGTGGTTCTTCGAAAATCCGGTTTCGGTGTTTGCGGGAATCTTTGGAAAGGCAAATCACTCATTTCATCCGCATTACTTTACCGGATATTGTCAGGAAGACAACTACGTGAAGACTACGATGCTTTGGGTGGGAAATGGATTTGTAATGCCTGATAAGTTCAAAGATGAATCTTTAGGTCCTCCAGACAACAGAATCCACAAAGCTCCGCCTGGCCCAGAGCGCGCGAATTTCCGGTCGGCAACGCCGCGTGGTTTCGCGCAGGCACTGTTTGAATCAAATCGCCCTGATCGACCGTAAATAGATGGTGGTAAATGCTCAATTTGATGCATGAACATATTGGGCGTTTGCCCCACCCTTTACGGATGAATAGAATGGTCGATGAAAAATTAAAACAGTACGCGACACCGCGCCAGCTAGAAATTCTGGAGGCGATTGAGCGCACCGGCTCGCAACGTGCCGCAGCCAAGGAACTGGGACTCGCACGGGGGACCATTTTCAACCTAGTGCAATCAGCCAAGAAACGCGCCGCAAAATCTGGACACTCTCCGGAACATGATATGACCCACACAGTGCCGGATGGTTTTCTGGTCAAGGGCGTATCTACGATGTACAAAAAGGATGGCTCCATTGCCGCACAGTGGGTAAAGAGTAGTATCGACCGTGAGCGGCAGGAAGCCATTATGCGGGCCGCTGTAGATGCAATGGTGGAAGACATTCGACCGGCTGCGCCAGTTGCTCCGCCTGAGTTGGTTCTTGACAAGCTTCTAAACTGTTACGTGATTACAGACTACCACCTTGGTGCTAAAGCTTGGGCGGAAGAAACAGGAGCTTCTTGGGATTTGCATATTGCAGAAGATATGCTGGTTCAATGGTTCAGCGCCGCAATCGCACAATCTCCCGCTTCGCATACAGCGGTGCTGGTAAATCTAGGCGATCTAATGCACTGGGATGGGATTGAAGCGGTTACGCCAACTAGCAAGCACACTCTAGACGCGGATACGCGTTTCCAAAAGCTGGTTCGAGTCACCATTGCAGTCCTGCGTCGTGTAGTGTCCATGTTGCTTCAAAAGCATCAGCACGTTCACTTCCTGATGGCCGAGGGAAATCACGATTTGGCATCGAGTGCTTGGTTGCGAGAGCTTTTCGCAGCGCTATACCTTGATGAGCCTCGCGTAACTGTTGAGACACGTCCTGATCCGTACTACTGCATTGAGCATGGTAAGACTGCGCTGTTTTTCCATCATGGACACAAGAAGCGCTTCGATTCACTGGAGACAGTATTCGTTGCTAAGTTCCGTGAAGTTTATGGACGTACGAAATATGCCTACGCTCATACCGGCCATCTTCACCATAACGTTGTGAAAGAGACAAATACGATGACCTTGGAGCAACACAGAACGCTCGCAGCGCCGGACAGTCATGCATCGCGTGGTGGGTGGATGAGCGGTCGTGACGCAAAAGTTGTTACGTATCATAAGGATTTCGGTGAAGTTGGTCGAATTTCTATTTCGCCAGAAATGATTGGATTGTGACATAGCTTGGTTACTTGCAGTAAATAAAAAGGCCGATCTGGGTTTCTGGATCGGCCTTTTTGTTTTTTTGCGCAGTAAATAACTGTGTGAAGCAAACTTCAATATGGAAAAGCACAATTTCATAGTGTTATGAACATTGTGTGTCGTGCCATGAAAACAAGAAATCCATCTGAAAAAGTGTTTTACGTATACGCGCTTCTTGATCCGAGAAAGCCGGGTGACTTCAAGTACCAAGGAATTTCCTTTGGTTATGAACCATTCTACATAGGAAAGGGTAAGAGTGGCCGATCCGCCTTTCACGTCTCATATGCACTCAGAAGTGCAGATCGCAGCCATAAGCTCAATAAGATAAGAAAGATCATTGATAGTGGCATGGAAGTGTATGTTGTCCGATTTGCAGAAGGTCTTGTTGAGGATGATGCGATAGCGTTAGAGATTTCTACTATTGCCGCAATAGGACGTGAATGTCTAGGAGCGGGTCCGCTAACAAATCTTACCGAAGGTGGGGACGGTATCAGCGGGATGCGGTTTACGGATGGACAACGCGAAACATTGAGTTTATCTCAAAAACGAAGATTTTCCTCTCGTACGGATGAGCAAAAACGTGAATGGAGTGAAATCTGCAAAGAGGTTAGTGCTCGTGATTCCGTTAAGAAATTGCGTTCGGAAAACACAAAAAGAGCATTTGAAGAAAACCCTGATTTAAGGATTTCTGCTAGTAATCGAGTAAAAAAGATGTGGAATGGTCTCGACGCTGCCGCTCGTAAAAATTTTGTTGAGAGTCGAGCGCAAATTGCTAGGGATAGATCAAAAGCGGAAAAGTTGCGAATCGCTGAAAAGAAGCGAGCCACGCATGCAGGTAAAAGTGCGCAGGAAAAAGCGGAATCCGCGCTAAGGCGAGCGGAAGGTCAGAGGGTTAGGGCGGAGCGTGAGCGAAGGAAAAGGGTTTCTCCAGAATTGATGGAGAAAATTCTCAGGTACTCGGAAACTGCAAATGCCAGTGCATCTGTTGTTGCAAGAGAGTTCTCAATTTCACGTGACGACGCTAGGAAAATACTAGCAAACGAATTTTACAAAATTTAGGAAATTATGCTCGATCTATATTTTGATTTTGATGGTTCATTTTCGGGAGACGACGCTTACGGTCTTCGCCTTTGCAGGGATGCCAAATGGCGAGAAACGGATGTTCGAATACTGGTAGTGTGTCAGACCGTAGATCGGCGTGATCTCGCGCCTACCGCGAGCGCGTATCGTCCAGGTGGTCGAGGAAAGAAAGGGGGCGTGGAGACGTGGGATAAGTCTCCAGGAATGTTGACCACGGATGATACGCGCACACCTATGCTGAACGCCATTAAATATGCGAAGAAGTGTGCGCTTCCATATCTTTCAGAATCTGAGAGTCTTCCGAGTATGGCGTTTGCAGTCTGCAATTTCAATGCTGCGCGACATTTGCATCTTCCGAACGCGATGAAGCGCGAGAAGGAGCACGAATTTGCGCAGCGAATTCACGCACTGATCGAAGAGTCGAATCCGACGCATATTTTCGTGTCGGGTGATGAAGCGATGGCCGCGCTCTATCCGAAGGTCAAGCACCCGCAATTCAAGCGTGGTCATGTGCACGATATCGACGGTCGCAAAGTGGTTTCCACGCTGGACTTCTACCGGATGCTGGAAAAGGATGGCGAGTACGCGAACCTTTTGGGATTCTGGTGTCGTCACCTCGCGAATCTGATGCTGGGATATCTGCCGCATGACCTGTCGAAGATCGAAATTGCGCCGGTCTATGTGGATACGCTCGATAAGTTCGATGACGTGATGCGTCGGTTCGATGAAGCGAAACTGGCAGCATGCGACACGGAAACGAAGAATCTTTCGGTGCTTGGAAATGCCGTCTACACGATTCAATTCGCGTTCGATGAGAACCCAGATATTGGCTATGTAATTCCGGTCGATCATCCATTGCAGAAATGCTGGAATGATGGGGAACGCGCCTACGTCAAGAAAGAACTGAAGAAGAGATTCGGCGCAAAGAAGGGGCCGACGCTTGTCACCTTCAACGGCATGTTCGACCTACGAATCATTCGCCAGGCACTCAAGCTTCCTATCATCTGGTTGAAGGTTTGGGAAATCACATTCTCAGAGCATTTGCTGGACGAAAATGTAAATGCACTGAATGCGATCACTTCCATGCGCGATGGTGAGAACAAGTCAGGTTTCGGCGGTCTGCGTCCGATCCTGATGAGCTACGGAAACGACTTCTACTTCCGCCCTAGCAAGTTCGGAAAATCTGAGCGGGCAAGCGTTGGCACAGTCGATCCGACAGAGCCAGAATTCCTATCGTACTGTGCCCACGACGTAGGAACACTGCTGTATCTGCGCGAGGCACAAATCGAGCGTGCGAAGACGATTTATCTGGAGCGCCAAAACTATCAGCCGTATTTCGTTCGGCACATGATGTACCAGATGAGCGACACCGCGCACCAGCTTTCTCATCTGCGTCAGGACGGCTCGAAAATCTCCAAGCCCTACCTCGAACACCTTCTTAAAGATGAGGGTCCGCTCGTTAAGGAACTGGTGCGTTCGGAAGGTGAGTTCCGTGTGTTCCCTGAAGTGAAGAAGGCGAACCGGCAATTGCTGAAGGATGCAGGTATTCGGTCAGGCGGACTATTCAACAAGGGTAAGGACCCGTGGATTTTTGGTCTGGGTAAGGGCGAGCACAAGGCCAAGCTGTTTTTCGATATCCTGGGACTCGAACCGTTGTCTTTCACGGATAAGGGCGCGCCGCAAATCAACAAGGCGTTTGTCGCGCATTACCAGGACAAGAACAAGATCATCCAGACGTACGGTGACTATCAGAAGCTGTATAAGCTGTGGTCTACCTACGCGAAGGGTTGGTACAAGAAGTTCCAGCTTGACCCTGACGTGGCCCGCGATCATCACCTGCGACCGGACTACACGGTATGGGGTGTGGTGACTGGCCGTCTGGCGTCGTTTGGTCCTAACCTGCAACAGATTCCGTCTCGCGGAAAACTGGCGAAGATCATCAAACGGATGTTTATTGCGGACAAGGGCTACATGCTCTTGCGCTACGACTATTCGGCTCACGAAGTCCGTATCTGGTCGATTGCTTCTGGAGACATGGTGCTCGCTGAATCGTTCCGTGTGGGGCAGAAATTGCGACAGCAGTACATTGCTGCGAAGACTGACGAAGAGCGCGCTACGATCAAGAAGGAACTGAAGCAGAAGGGTGACTTGCACATTCAGAACGTGTTCCGGTTCTTTGGTAAGTGGGTGGACAAGGACGATCCGCTGCGTGACGCGATCAAGGCGATTATCTTTGGCGTTCTGTACGGTAAGTCGGCAGATACATTGGGTGTTGACACGAAGCAAAGCGACTTGGGCAAGTTCAAGGGAGAAATCTCGAAGCTATACGACGAATCGCTAAAGTCGGACACTGCGCCTGAGCGCATGATTGAAATCAACAGGATGATGGAAGAGCTTGACCATAAGCTGACTGCATTGGTTGCTGAAGATCGTACGGAGTACGCACAAGGAATTATCGACAAGATGTTCAGCGAGTTCGAGAAAGGTGCTGCCTGGACGAACAAGATGCAGGAACTTGCTGAGAAGGAATACTACGTGTATTCGCCTATCGGTCGCCGTCGATTCCTGCCTGCTGCGATTACTGGTACACGTCAGATTGTCGCGCAACAGGTCCGGCGAGGCTCTAACGCGCCGATTCAGGGCTTCGCGTCCGAAATTGGTATCAAGGCGTCACGCTTGATCATGGAGGCGTACTACGAGCATCTGGACGCGTTCATGGACTTCTGGAAGAGCGACGCGACAGATTGGGAGATGCGCACGAAGTACAACCGGGTCGTGCATGACGCAAATTATTTTGCGGTGCCTTACGAGATGCTGATTCCGATGTTCCATATCGCTCAGTACATGGCGACTTATGGTGTGACCAATGCCTACAAGGACCAGTTTAATGTGGAGTTCACGGTTGAGCCCGAGGTGGAGTTTGAGTTGGGCGCGCAGGACGCGAATTCTCACAAGATTGACTGGTCGCTGGATGGATTCATTACGGCACTGAAAGCAACTCTGGTGGAGAGCGCTGAATTAGACCTTCTGGATGGAACGAAAGAAGACATTCTGGAAGTTGTGACTTATCCGTGGAAGCACAAGAAATTCAGAGCGTATCTGCAAGAGCACTTCCCGCTGCTGGGAGTTTCAGACCTTGATGAGCAGATTGTGAGCGCACTTAAGGGTGCGACTTTCGAAGTAGCGCAAGTTTCTTCGTAATTTGATTTTGAGCGCGGGGATGGTTCCCCGCGCATTAGTTGTTTTGAAGTGATCACGGAGGTTCCGAAATGATGCAATCCCAAGAAATTGACAACATCGGTGAAGATGATGACGAAGACGACGAATTATGCGATTGCGAGGTCTGTACGGCGGAACGAAACGCAAAAGAATCGACTGCGGAACAACTGGCAATAGACCGGGTGTCCGACACGGAGTGGAAGATTTGTGACTTTCAGGAGAGCGATCATCCAATCACTTACATTCTTTACGTGAACAGGATAGAAGGTAAGCCATTTGAAAACATGAGCTTTACGCTTGTGGAATGTGACTTTGACAATTTTAACAACGAGTTTGAAGATTACCAGGCATTCAAGCGGGAAATATGGTATGCGCCAATGTATTTGGACGAAAAACGGTTTGAGTCAGTTGCAGAGCAAATCTGCAATATGCTTCATGCAGTCACTATATCGAACCCGATTGAACTGGCGTACTTTTTTGGCGGAGTGATTCACCACAGAAATGTGAACATGCCGCCCGTGCCTGACGCAAATTAAGGCACGCCATGCCCTTTGAGGTTCTATGCAAGAATTCATATACGGGTCGCTGACGCTCGCCGCCACGACCCCATTACATCCGTTTTCTGTATTTAATGACACGCGAACGGTCAACGGTAATCTCGCCGGGTATCGCGGTAGCTATTCGCTGCTGATGCCTCAATCGGTCGAGAAAGAAGTCGTGCTACCGGCACGCGGTAAGTACATGTCGGTGTATGTGACCTCTGATCCAGTGAGTGCTCCTGTCCTGGCAGGAATTCTGGGGAATGCACTGCCAGAATTGGACGCCCGCTTCGACGGTGCACGTCAGCTATACAAGTCACACCAGTTAATGAGCGACATCGACTCCTACAGTCCCTATGTTGCTGTCATCAATAACACGAAAGATCATCCCTACTTCAACATCTTGGTATGGGATACGGCGCTGTATTTGATCGGAGTCTATGACACGGTAAATCGCAGTGTCCGGTTGGTGTTCACAACAGACCCGGAGTTCGTGGAGAAGGTGCGTTCCGCAGACTTCACGCGGTACGTCTTCTACCGGTTTCCTGTTGTGACCAACAGACCGCTGTTCATGCATACGCAAAGCCTTATTTCACGGTGGTACAACTGGGCTAAGGCGTTTCGTGGGCCGGACAGCGTACTGAGATGTTTCAACGTCCTGGAGTGCTACATACTCAAGGATGCAGAGTTTGACAATCGAGTTAAATAGGAGTTGGAATATGTTGGCTTTTTTAGGAAGTGGGGTGGCAAAGTATGTTGCCATTATCGTAGCAAGCGTAGCTCTCGTATTTGGTGTATTCGAATATGGTTCATCGCATGGCTACAAGAGCGGATATCAGGTCGCATGGGATACGCAGCAAAAGACCATTAACAACATGGTCGATGCTCAGAACGCTGAAGCCACTGCACAGAACAAGAAGATCAGCACGCTAGAACAGTCTGCGGCTGACGCTTGGCAGGCTGTTCAGAACAAGCAGGCGTTCGTCGTGAATCAGCGCGCAACACAGGTAACAGCATACAAGGCGGCGAATCCGCAAGTTGCTGCATCCTGCGGATTTTCGCCTGCCACGGTGAACGTGATTAACCAGATGATAGGGAATCAGCAATGAAAAAGATTGCCGCTCTACTGGCATTCCTCGCGCTAACTGCGTGTGAGACTGCCCCGCCGAATCCTGTGGTGCCGGATGTTCCGGTGATCCAGGAGAAGACGCAAGTCGTGATCCCGACAGGGTTGACGGCTACCTGCCCGCCGCTGAAGAAATTGCCGCAGGCAAGCTACACGCAGGGTGAAGCAACCGACGCACTGAAAGGATGGTTCGACCAATACGATTTGTGCGCGGGCAGGTTCGCTCAATTCGTGTCCGTGGTTGCGCCCGCGCTCAATATCAAGGAAGTTGCTCCCGCAGCGCCCACTGAGGCATCTGACCCTGCTGCGCAATAATCAAAATTTGGGGAGTAAATAGCAGTACACTCCCCAACCCAGAGAATCTAGATGGATTTGCAGCAATTAATTAATGAGGCAACGCCAGGTTCGATTTGGATGCGAACGGACGGCTCGCGTGCGAGAGTCCTGGCAATCACGAACCTGTCGCTGCCGACTGAAAGTCAGCAGAAATACGTTCCGGTCGTGGTCTACATCGGGCCGTCCGGTAAGGTATTTTCACGCCCGCTGAAAGACTTTGCAGGATATTTCCCTACGTGGCTGGGCCACGATGCAGGCGCAGAAAAAGTAATAAAGAGCCTTCTGACGCCGTTGAATGCTCCTAAGGATGAACCAGTTGTGTCCTCGGATGATGAATCGATTGACATGTCTGATGATGCGCCATCTGCCCCGGCAGCGCCCCGCTCCAAGCCTGCTGTTCAGGTTCGCGAGAAAGTTACGGCGTCGCCCGCTCCAGCGCCCAATCTGCTACGCTCAGCGTTCCAAGTTTCTGCCGATGAATCCCGCAAGACGGTCTCGACCACGGCTGAGCAACTGTCGCGCGCGTTGCGTGTGTACAGTCAGGTTCCTGATGAGCATCTGGGTCTTGTCGTCCACAAGCTGTCATTCGAGCTTTCGCCTAGTCTGACCATCATCAACCTGATGGAAATTTTTGCGCCGGATGCGTGGGTGAACACGGTTGACGCGTTCCGTATTGGTACGCCGGTCAGCGATGAGACCGTGAACGTGGACGCCTATATCGGTGTGTATCCTGAATACACGCGTAACGTGCTGTACGGCACAGTCTATGTTGGCGTGGACATGATCCCCATCAGCAATCAAGCGTTGCAATCACATGAACATACGGAAATCACAGCTACGCATACCGGTGCGCCGGATGCGGTTCAACCGGAAGTCGTCTCCCCTAAGCCCGAAGAATCTCCGGTGCCTAGCGCCGATCCGGTTGATGAAGCGCCACTCGCTGAAGAAGTCGCTGCTGTTGAAGCGCCGCCGACCGCCGCTGATCCGATTCCGCAACCAGAATCCGGAACGGTGGGTGTACAAGCCATTCCGGAAGGAGAAGTCGTTGCCGCGAGTGGTTCTCCAGAGCCTGAAGCGCCGATACAACCTGTGAAGGTGAGAAATAAGCGCGGCCCTAAGAAGAAAGTAGTTGAACCCGTCCAAGTCGCAGATGATGACCTGGACGTTGAATCCCTTTCATAAACCGTCCCCGTAGGGGAAAGAGAAATTCTATGTTGAATATCAAAGCAGGCGACGTAGTTCTGGTCGCAAAATCGCTCGAAAAGCCGAAATTCACGTGCGCCAAAGTCGAGTTCATCGACGGCGAAGCTATCGGTGCAGTTGATGTCGAAAATATGCACATTGCACAGTTGCGCAAAGGATTCGACACAAAAGCCGAGAACGTCATTGCGATCCTCGATCCGACACACCCAAGCTACCACAACAAGTACCCAGCGATTTTCGATATGCGGATCACGCATGACGACATCGGTTCGCTCAATCTGTTCTATCGCCCGAGTGGTGAGGTGATACGCAACCTGAGCAATGCCTTCACTGCTGCTTATGCAGCGCTTAAAGCGAAGGGTCTGGATTTCATCGTTCAGCCGCAAACGTGCGTGTGGGAAATTTATCCGTATGACGGCGGCAAGTACGCAGGCACGTACAAGCGTAATTCAAAGCCTGCAAAGAATCCGCATCGTCTGTCGATCATGCCCGAGCACACGTCGTACGATCATTCGTGGTATTCCTACGTGATTCTTCACGAACTCGGGCATCATATGCATTCTGAATTCGTGGTTGGCCGTCAGTTGAACGCGAAGTGGATCGACCTATATTCGACAAGCGTTCCGGCGCGCGATATCCTGAAGGCGGACACTGATCGTCTTCTGAAATTGTTGCTGGAAGGCGAAGACCTTCCGTCCGCGTTCAAGGGTCAACTGGAAGAGGCTGACGAAGAAGCGTACAAGCTGATCCTGAAGGCGATCAAGCAGCAACACAAGCTTGGCGTGAAGGAACTGGACGTGCTGTTCGTGGCCGAGTTCAATGATCAAATCAAGGCGCTGTGGCCGGAAACTGTCGTGGCGAATGACCTGAATCCGCTTGTGACCGAGTATGCAACGAAGAACTACCGCGAACTGTTTGCGGAAGCGTTCGCATACTATATGACGGGCCGTGAACTGCCGCAGGAAGTGAAGGAACTAGTGGAGGAATCCATCGCGTACGCAAAGTCGGTGAGCGGAGACGCATGATGACCGATTCACTCCCCGTCCTGAATTACAACCGGTACGAGGAAACTGCCTTTGACGTGACCCATATTCTGGAGGGGATCGTCAACGGCGTGGTCGTGTTCGGGGTTCTGACTCTTCAAGTCGCAGAAGGTGAGAAGTCGCCTAATCTACTGGAAGTCTATGATGGATTTGGGCAA
>FTLB01798897.1_pt1 | contig 30961 bp, 24 predicted proteins | sample 1658291 | NCBI WGS metagenome assembly FTLB01 (sample SAMEA3914812, study PRJEB12502) | metagenome | biome: forest; material: soil | place: Canada | collected 2011-07-07 | depth 0.1 m
CGGGATCTTCTTCTCGTTCGACCACCCCATCGGCGGCGCCGGCACCGAGGAGCTCGTGAGAGATCTTGCTCTCGTGGGGCTCGCCGTTGTAGACCTGGTCACGGGCGTCCCGAGATTCGTCTGGAGAGAAGCAGAGCCTTGGTTAGTGGTGGTCTGGCGGCGGCAGCTGTGTGGGAGTCGGAGGAGGGGTCGGGAGGGGAGGAATAGGAGCAGCGGTGTGGACCGCGGGGCAGGTCCAATGGGCACCGAGGGAGCTTGAGGGGGGGAGATGTCGAGAGGGGCACGTACCGAAGTCGAAGAAACCCATTTTGTCTGTTGGGGTGGAAAGAAAGAAGTTGGTATTTGGTTTGAGTGATGGAGTTTGAGTTGATGGAGAAGAGGAGAGAGAGAAAAAGTGTCGCAAGAGAGGGGGGAGCAAGAGCTAGACTTTATACTTGGGAGAGTGCCTGCATGCGATCGCTCCTGACTACCTGACCTTCCTTGCCTCTAGCTCCTGTTGCCCGGTACCGTATCCCTGACTGGGCTGCCTCTTAGACTCGTCATCACGAAGGTACTCCGGTAGTGTACCTACTAGAGTACTGTACCTAGGACCTACCTACCCCTGATGCGTGCGACCTACGGCCTAAGCTTGCGAAAGGTAGTTTCAGGGAATGGGCCGTGCATCAGGTCCAACCAAGCCGTCAAGGTTAACCTGTCGTGCTTGTGGGACACGGTGGCGCCGCGGGGAGATACATGGTAGTCTCACACTCTCGCAGTCTAGATAATCGTGCTTGTTTCGTAGGGCCTCTCTGGAACGCATCCGAAGGTGGTCGTGGTTGGCCAGCACAGCCTGGCGACGTGCCAGGGAGGTTTCCTGTAGTCTGCCCCTCCTTAATTTAGTACGGAGTACCTACGTTGCTAGGTAGCTGCTGTTTGCTCTCATGCATTAGACCGCCCCATTTTATTACCCCTCCCCCTCGATGGTGTGGCCCCCTATCGATCGACTGTTTGGCTGTGATGTAGCAGGAGGAACAGGATTGGGGAGAGAGCCGACCCTGAGCGGCGAGCCGAGAGGGGAAGAAGAGGGACAGATCTGCTCCACCAAGAGAGGAATGGGTGATGTGCTCCTGTTGAGCTTATGTCTGTCTACAGAGCTACTTCCTTCAGCTTCCAGATAGCTCGATGAGAAACATTGGTCAACACTCGACAGAGAGTGTTGGTTGTCCTGCCCAGGTACCTCGGCCTTGACAGCATGTGCGGCGCTTATTAGGTGGCGGCTCACGCCTCAACACGAGCGTCGTAGATAAGAGAGTCCGCCGTACAGGCAAGACAGGTTATCCCAAAGCAACAGCATGAGGTGGTAGTGGATCGGCCTGAGAGTGTTGGAGCTGTCGATCTCTTTCATCACCCCTCCCTCCCGAAGCTTCATGCCTTGGCGCCCAGGGAGATTGTTTGTCTTGGCTATTTCCCAAACTTGGCGATGACTTCTATTCTTACGCTTCCCCTGGCAATTGCCAGCCAATCCAAGGCGGCCCTCCCACTCGTCCTCAAACAGAGCAACCATGGCCATCTACCTCTGTACACTGCCGCAACGCACTTGCTGAGCACCGTCGTACTCCATACCCGTACTGTACGGTACATACAGTGCCTTTTCCCCTTCGAACCGTCTCCGTCCAGCCGCGGGGTACAGCCACCCCTCTGATGCAATGCGCAGGAGAAGGGAAGAAGGTACGAAATGCAGAGCCAGCACGAGAACCGGTAACGCTCTCGTCCGAAGAGCCAGCCAGAGCTATCGGGAGTTTAGGACACTTGGCACTTTGGACTGATTCCCGAAGTGGGTGGTGTCTCTGCTCTGACCCATTACGAGTCAAAAAAGAAACGACCGTATCCATCCATCCATCCACCCACCAGACCAGAATCTTCCATCTAGACCTGCGAAAGTTCGAAACGGCGGGGCATGCGGCCTGAATCGTAAAGCTACCTTGCTTCGTACATATGTACATACCCTCAGGAGCCCCACCAAGTTTGGACCCTGCCGAGCTGAGCCTAGCTGGACTGCTGGATCGCGGGCATTACGGTCTTCGCGCACCTGGCGAACCCATGGCGTGAGGCCGTTTCGCAAGAGAGAGCATATTGAAACGAACCGAGCGAGTTTCTGCTGCTCCTTGGTTGTACAGTGTGCGAAGCCACGATGGACATCAGACCCTGAGGTCGGAGGCGAGGCCAGACCGTTTGAGACGGCAAAGATCGTCAGGGTCAGGCAAGTTTATGTACGCTTCCATCGGACGCCAATTGCTTAGGGGGCTGGCTACGTAATACCCCTCTCACACGAGGATTGTCCCTCTCCCCGGAGGCACAACAGACAATTTACCGCATATAGATGGCAGAGGTATTTGCGGATCCATACAAAGGAACAGCAGGCAAATGCGTACATCTATGCCGCGCAGCAGAAGACCTGAGGGCGAAATGCGGTCAAGATAATCAAGAGCTACCTGGAGAGCTGGACGGTGAAAAGCATCACACACACCGCAGCTGTTCGCGTAAAGAGTTTGGCGCTCCTCTTCCTGGGATCACGTCCTTGCATCATGCATGCGATATGCACCTGGCAGCACACTCATAGGACAGAAGCCATGGATGCGCCAGCCAACGACCAGCCGCGGCACTGCATTTTCTGGCGAGGCCGCTCGTCTTTCCCCCCTCCAGAGAGCGCGGCAGCGCGGCCCATGCGGACGGATGCTGCTCGTGAATGGCGAGAGGGAACCTGCCAGGAATGCATCATAGCTCGCCACCGCAATAAATATACCCAGAATGTTCGTATATACGCCAGCACGGTGTCTTTTCGGTGCACACTCGAAACGTGGCAGTGCTGCCGAGCTGTTCGCAATAACCTTGCTCTCCACCTCTCCGCTATGCCGACCTGCCCGGTGGCTACGCGTTACTTAAACTGATCATGCTAAAAATGAGCGAGCCAGAAGACAGGGCAGTGTTCCTGGCGGCAAAGGGAGGGGACCAAGGGGACCCAAGCGAAGCTGCGCGCGGGGGGGTAACAAGACGAAGCTCCCCCAATCTGACCTAGTTGCCAATGGTTCCCCGCGCAGAACCAGCTCAAGGTAATGAAACGATACCCCTATCCAAAGCTTAACAAATAAGAGGGGACTTCTCCAATCCCTTCTTGTTTGGCATGGAGAGCCAGGCGTTAGCATTGAATTCCTAATTCCTCCGACCAGGTGCGAGGACAGGGAAATGTTTCACCGCAGCTTGACAGCCATGACAGCCTACGAGAGGACCTGGACGACGAGGAGGACACGGAAGAGAGAGAGCAAAGCGGGGGAGCTTCCATGGACTATGATGTCGTTGTCTGAGCTGTGCGACCAGGGTCTCAACCGAAATGGTGGGGGAGGGGATTGTGGCTCAGTGCCAAGGAGAATTGCAGGAGACAGCCAACCTTGGCATGAGCTTGTTTTGAGCTGTTCGGGCCCTGCCAAGTGAGCCTATTCACAGACAGTCTACAGATCATGCTAGGCGACCTTGGCGACCCAGCTGGAGGTAATCGCAAGTTCGGTGGTTCGTAACCATCATCCTTTGTAATCCAACCTAACAAAAAGGGGTTATCATGACTACCACGTACCTGCTAGTTACCTTACTTTGCTGACCTTAGCCATAGAAGCAAGTCTATTTTTGCCACAGAGAGAACATGACTTGCAAGAGCACTAATCTTGTGGAACTCTCGTTTCACTCTACCACTTGGTATCCACGCAAGCCACGCTGTCACGGCATCTCTTGACGAGTTCAGCCAGGAATAGACTGTTTATTGCCGTCGCCACCGCTCAGGTCACTCACTACTAAGGAATGGAAGCGCTTCACTGTTTGACTGGCGCGATTGGCTAAGACCGAGCCGGCATCGCGTTAACCTTTACCCCTGGCACCATTCAGTCAGCCTGGTACGAGAGAGTACGGAGTGCCTCCAACCTATCATTGGTATATCTCGTTTGCCAATTGAAGGTAGCTATTCGTATCATGTCGCTCAATCGACTCATAAGATCTCTTATGCTTTCGTAGTCGACGAATGCTGTACCGTGTTTGCCATGCCAACGTGAATGCCGACCCAAAGCATGCAAAGACCCGTGTACTGGGGGGTTCATCTGTATAACCCCCCCTGTTATCTCGTTCCCTTGGCTGCTGAACGTTCGCTGGTGATACCAGCCAATCATAGCTGCAGCTGGCTCAGTCCATTCGCTGTGCCGTTCAATTGAGCTTACTTCAGCTGAGTGCGGTTATAAGACGAATATTCTACTCGCGATCCCCAATCGAAGCGGTGAACGGCTCAGGATTCACAATGGGTCTCTGGTCAAACGAGTTCCCGGTTCACGGGCGTGTAGGTCCCCCATCTCTATATTCCTGCGATGCACAGATTCCGACTCATAGGCCACTAGACCGTGCTCATCACCGGGGGATCAAGGGGACTTGGCCTCGCCGCAGCTCGACAGCTCGCGGAGAAAGGAGCCAGTATCGTGATAGTCGCTCGAAATGCCGACAAACTGAAGACAGCTCTTGAACGTATATCCGTATGTCTTCATCCGGACATCCAGTGCGTCGGGACATGCTCGGCAACCACTCCAGTAGACTAATAAGGCACGTTGGGCTCTAGGATGGCGCGAAGCCTACACAACGCTTCCATTACATCGCAGCAGATATTAGCACAGCAGCAGAGTGCGCTCGCATTGCGAAGGAGACAGTCGCCTGGAACGGCGGCCCTCCTGACATTGTCTGGTGCTGCAGCGGCAGCGCACACCCGACATTGTTCATCGACACGCCTCCGGATCAGCTGCAGAAGATGATGGATAGCAACTACTTCTCGTGCGCGTACATGGCCCACGCTATCCTCAACCTTTGGCTTCGGCCCGCCACGGAAGTTACCAAGGCCGATTCCCAGGAAAAGAAAGCTTCTTCCAAACCCCTCGCCCGCCACCTCGTCTTTACCGGGTCATTCGTCTCCTTCTACAGCTTCGCAGGCTTCACGCCCTACTCTCCCTCCAAAGCCGCGATCCGCTCGCTCTCGGATTCGCTCTCCCAAGAGATGAACCTCTACGCGGCCGCGCATCCCTCCGAGCCCCGCGTGCGCGTCCACACTGTGTTCCCAGCGACGATGCCAACGCAGGGGCTCGACGAGGAGAACGCCGTCAAGACGGAGCTGACCAAGTCGCTCGAGGAGGGGGATCAGATCTTGGAGCCTGAAGAGTGTGCCCGACGTGCCATCCGGGGCCTGGAGCGCGGAGAAGAACTAGTAGCGACCTCGACTATCATCCGCCTAGTCATGACTTCTGTCATGGGAGGGAGCATCCGCGGCGGGTACCTCAAAGGGCTCGCGGATACGCTGCTCGGCTGGCTGGTGCTTGTCGTCATGGTCTTCATCCGCGCCGATATGGATCATAAAGTATCGAAATGGGGTCGCGAGCATGGAACCAGCGGTTCAAAAAGACCGCCTCGCCAAGGATAGTCAGCCTTGGACCTGAACATGCCTGTAACGTGAGAAAATTGCACATCTTGTATGCATGAGCAACTCCGTGCATAATGGTTTTACTTCAAGGGTAGAAGTAGAGAGGATGCTCAAAACAGCACGCCGAGGAAGGTAAACCAGCTTGACTTTGTTGGCCTCATTGTTTCCATCCAGGCATTTCTTGGCATTTTGTACAACATCGTGACACTGAAATGACTTCATCAAAGACGCAGAAATTAGGGCCTAGAGCCAGCCCCTGCTGTGGTGGTTGCTAGCACAGACAGAATCGAAATTGACGTGAAGAATTCTATCTATTTATTATTTCCTGTATACTATATACTAAATCAAGCTTACTACCACACTTCAGCTCACTCCAGAACATGGCAACGTTATGTGCCATGCGTCTATCCCTAAATTGTTGGAGTGGTCATCACCGGTCATGTCTACGCACGCGCGTGCCCCACGAGCAACGTGTCGCCCAGGTTCAATATACTTGTCATGGCCCGACTCTTCCACATACACCGCTGAGAGTTTTTATTTTATATATTTATTATTTCCCCACGTTCTGGGCCCAATCTGTTTGCTCCGTCATTTAAAAAGTATCCGGGGTAGCAATATCCCCGAAGAACTCTCCGCGGGCGAGAGGTGGCTCGCGGAGTGCTGCACTCTATCCAGCTTCATTTGCGCTGGGACAAAGCTGGAAGTGTCAGTTCCGGGTTACTAGTCTCCTTTTTCGAACCGAAAGCCGGTAACAGGACCAGAGACTTGGTAGGCGGACCGGGAGGTATATTCCTGGGCAAGCAAATCAGCCTATGCTGTGCCCTGCCAGGACAGTGGACAGTCCGCTATTAGCCTGGCCCAGCCGCGTCCCATGATTCGGCCATGAGAAATCTCGGAGGTCAATTAATGAGAATTCTATATACTCCACGTCATTTTTTAACTGTGCTGGCCGATCCTCGCATATGTCGGGCCTGATTCTTGAACCCTTATATCGTGCTCGCGGCTGGACTTTGTGGTTCCGCCATGTTCCGGGAACAGCGCTCATGTACAGAGAGGAATCTTCAAACACTTCGTCCAAGGTCCATGCCATTCCCGGTAACCCTCTCAAACTTAATCAACCGCCATAATGCCCCTCAGTGTACAAAAGATCATCCTCACGATAGCTGCCTTCTACGCCATCCCAAGCCTCGGCAAGGCGGTCAGGTCTCCAAAGACGGTCACTCCTACGAGCCCGGATCCTCCGCTGCAGACGACCTCGGACGGTACTTGCGGGAACGGATTTACCTGCCTCGGATCCAAATGGGGCCAGTGTTGTTCAGGGCACGGATACTGCGGTAGTTCCGCCGACTACTGCGCCAGCAACTGCAATTCAGCATATGGGACCTGCGATAGCAGCTCAGGACCTGGTCCGAACCCGGTCTTCAGCTCGGACTCTGGACAGGCGTGCAGGACAGTGTCGATCGAGACACGGACCGAGACAAGCTATAAGTGGCTTGAGACTACGCTCACGACCACAGAAGTGTCCACTGCGGTCCAGACAGTCACGACGACGTTTTTCGATTTCGCTTTCCAGACTTCCGTGGTGACTCGAACCTCCACTATCCCGACTGTAGTAACGTCAATGTCTGCTGGCTCTCCCTCGCCAACTTTTCCGGGAACTTTGAATAATTGTAAAAGACACTCCTGAAGCCCCCTTCCTTTAAAAAAATGACTTGAGTCACCTCGAGGCTGATAAGATCCCATCCTGCCAGGCAAAGATTGGTACCGCATCAGAGACGACGTGCAGTGCAGCCAAGTCATCGACGTGTTTGGCATCAGCAAGGATGACTTGTGAGTTTCCAAGACGGCCAAAACATAACAGTCCTAATGTACCGAGTATACAGGCGGAGCTGGAATCCAGCCATGTCTCGAGGCGACGATGGCCAGGACGAGAAGGACAGATGCGCCGTGGGTGCCATCGATCAGCTGGAGCAGGGCCTCTGCCGTGTCCCATGCAAGCTCTTGTGGCCTGGATACTATCTATGTGTTGGTGCTTGACCGAGGCATTTCCTTTCGTTCGGAGCGCGAACAGGGGGGCGCACATACACTTAATGCCTTCGATGCCCTGGCTTTGCATGGAAAGCATCGAATTTCGCTGCGTATGTATTGTTACTCAGTCCCGAGCTGTACAGCCTTGTAAGAAAATAGTAGCCTGTACCATATCTTCCATGCTGTTGTAGCTATGCTTCTATTGCTGGGCTCTCTATACCTGCTAGCGCTTGGTTCGTCGAAACTCTCCAATTTCTATTTCCGCCACGACGTAACTCATGCTTACAGAAGTACATGATAAGCTGACACGGTACCCGGTAGCATAAGCAACCAGAACTAAATTGTCTTCGAAGAAAGCAATACCAAGCAGGGAGCGAATACGGTCAGATTGTGGATATTTCGAACTACATATGAAACAAAATTCCAAGGTCCACGTGCTCAGTACTGAAGTAGCCTACAGTGCAAAGAAAAGAATGGAAGATGTCTGTAGCTACCTGCATTTCCAAAACGAGTATGACAAGTACGAAGAGACTGGATGGGAAACCCGAGAAGGCGTGTTGAACAGCAACCTCGTGTCTTGAAGTCTCTGTTGAAGAGGCTCACGTTTGATGATGCGATCTGTGGCACAACATGCGGTGCTGGAGATGTTGGAGCTCCAACCGCGCCCTGGGGATTTATAGATCCGATCCGTGAAGTCGCATGACTTTCAGGATGGCGTACTCCTCCCAAGTACTGGACGGCTTAGAAAGACCCTTCTGGATCTCGGAAGGACCCGTATACTTGCGGGAACTCTCCGCTGAGGAATACGGAAGAATCTCATCTTCAACGGAAGTAGCTGCCGCGTGTCGAAGGACTCTGCCACGGGCATCCAGTGCTTCAGCCGACACAGCGCTCAGCTTCTTGTCGGGAATAAAGAGTGAAGTTTCGAAACTGATGCGCTCTTTCTCCCCTAGGAATGACTTTGACCCGTACTCGTCGGTAATGGAGTAGAACCGCCACGTCTTCGTCTCGGTGTCACCGTTCCAGCTGACGTAGGCTGTGGTACCATGTTTGCCCGCAACGGCAGAGATCGCGGGTTCTTCGTTTGGCAAGCCCGTCCAATTGAACCGAAAGGCCCGGTAGTTCTCTGCTCCGACATCCAGATCTCCAGAGTCCACGTACGCATGGAAGATCGGAGTCCCGTCAGACTTGTACTCGGTCAGTGCTCCAGAAGAGCCCCAATTGACAAGAACATTGCCGCCCGGTTGGACCTGTGTAGACCCCTGGCTCTTGGACAAGAGATCATCAGGCGGGTAGAATCCTTGGACAAGCTCTGCCGTCCAGGAATTCGTGTCAAGCCTCAGGATCTTGCCACTGCTGGTGGGAGCGGTGTGCACCTCGCGCCCCTCGCCGTGCTCGGTGCCATGGGCGGAATTGTCGTAGAGACTGATGATCTCCACGCCATCTTCCTGGGATAGCCAGCGGGCGTGGTGCTGAAAACAGAACTTTGCATTGTCAGGCACGTAAAAGTCGCTCTTCTTTCCATTAAGACGCCAGATAATGGAGCCGTCAGACCCGTTTATCTTGTGTATGGCACAGGCATCACGAGCCGATATGAGGTAGTTGCCCTCTGCATCTTTGTCGACACTATTGATGTGGAAATAATCCCATGCATCGGAGCTGTTGTAACCAGAGCCCGCTTGTCCGGGATTGATTGGAAGGATGGCTTCTGCGAGGCTGTTAGCTACAACCAATCTTGTCAGCAACCTTCACGCGCCGCGATCACGTACCATCGGGCTGGACATGATCCAGACTTTCCCATTCGAAGAGCAACTCGCCAGTAGCAATATCGAGCTCTATTTACAAGTTAATTATCTGCTTTCATTTCGGTCCTGTTTTGTATGAGCAGTTTTACCTTGGATAATCGCGTTCACAATCCACTGCTGCTCAGGTTTGGCGCCCCAAGCAGAGAGATTCCGGGGCACAGGTTGGTATATTTGAATCAAGCCAGTCTCTTCATTGACAATGTGAAACTCGTGCTTGTCAACGAGCTTGTGGTTTCCAGCACGAAGCTCACGGATGGTCTCGTAGTGCTGGTCCATGAAAGTGATGTGGCCATGGCCATGGCCATAGTTGGCATTGTGATCGCCTTCGAAACTGAATAGAATGTCTTTGCCCTTCCAGCGACCAGCTTGGAAATTCGTAGACCAGATGGAGTATATGCCGTAGCCGGACCAGATTAGGTCTCCATTATCGCGGAAGATATAAGGGCCCGCCTGACGAGGGCCATGTTGTTCCGTAGGGGTATCTGGATAGCCAGCGAACGGCGCAACGAATAGATATCCCTTCTCAACGTCTTTGGTCGCTGGGATGGTGATATTGAGCCGAGGAGGAGCCAGGTCAGAGCGAGAATGGAACTGCCAGTCTGCTCCAACCAGTGGCATGATGGCCAGCAGACTCGTAACAACGCTGGTGACCTTCATCTTGGCTTGTTGTCGAGCCACGAACAATGATGGCCGAGTGAGCTGCCTGCGTCAGTGATCTGTGTCTTCATCTTGCCTTTAGATTAGGTACATTCACCTTTGTAAAGTCAATAACCCTAGAATAACAAATATCTTAACCCTCCTCTTGATCTCATTCAATTTCAGGTTTACAGGTCACGCTTAGTCTCCTTTAAATCAGGGCTGGGATGTTACGAAGGTAGAAGCTATCTCAAGATTACCCTCTCATCTTATAGAGGAGAGCTTTCGAACAAGCCCCCCTGATGATTATACAGTTGTCACATCACTTAACCGTAAAATGAGGAGATCGAAGGCCTTCTCCAATGGGCCAGAAGCGTTTCCCCCAAGCTAGTGCACTTTGTTCCGTGACTATGCAGGACGATCCCTTCCATAGAGGCAGGCTATGGTCATTCATCCTCCGATTACGGTCTGACCCCACAGTTTAGACTGCCGGTGAGTCACTACTGGCTCCCGTGTGCATGAGAAGCTAGGAGCCGAGCTGGTAGATCGTTCGGCTTGCAGCCCAAGGGAGGAACGTGTTCCAATAGAAGTCAGGGAAAGTAAGCATCTTAGGTCACAAAAACCGCTCACGTAGTGTTCTGCATCCAAGATTGGCTGCTCTGGTAGAGCTCGCCATCTTCCTTCCCCATGTCCTAATCGTATACCAAGGTCCGGCTGCGGGATCTTGATGAGGGATCTTTGAGTTTGATGCTGCTGGCAATGTAGGAGGGCGAAACGCAGGCAATCTGCGTAGTTCATCTAGCCGGTGGACTGATCGTTTAACTGGCTTTTGTGACCATACAATTCGTATTGATGAGTTCTGGTTAGTCGGCTACGTTCCCTGGTCCGAGTATGCCACCACTACTCAGGGGCTGCAGCATTACGCGAGAGGGGGGTAAATACTTACTATCATCATAAATATGCGTTTATGCACTATAACCCCTGGCTCGTAATGCAATTATAGGCTCGCACCAATTTTTCACGGCGTGACTCCTCCCTCTCTCAGGGAAGGGGGACATATTTAAATATTAGGTGGAGCCGTTTCCTAGCCATTCTGGAGTTTTGCTCAGTTAATAGCGCGTTTGATCCGTCCTTGGTATCACTTTCCCTTGCCATTCTATATATGCGTATAACAATAATGGATAGAGACGCTGAAGAGCAAGCTGCTGCGTATTCGCCGCGCCGGGACGAGTCTGTTTTCGAGCAGCAAACCCCAAGAGAAGACCAGCCTCTTCTTCAAGCCCCTGCTGAGGAATCATGGGCGCCTCCTATCGGTTTCCTGTGGATCCAAGTTGCCATCATGTCAAATGTCTTCCTTTACGGGTTCGACGGCACCATCACGGCAGCGACGTACGCAGTTATCAGCTCCCAATTCGACGCTGCAAATACCGCTTCCTGGTTGACCACCTCTTATCTCGTTACAAGCACGGCTTTCCAGCCGCTCTACGGGAGAGTCAGTGACATCTTCGGAAGGCGTATTTGCTTCTTCATCTCGACCGTCACCTTCGCCATCGGCTGCTTCGGCTGCGGCGTTGCCCAGGACATAGTACTGTTGAACTGCATGCGTGCTCTGACGGGCTTTGGAGGAGGAGGGCTGATGACCATGGGTATGCTTTACGAGCCCGACACCGCGTGCGACAGGGATTCTCTGACACTTGACAGCAACCATTGTGAACTCAGACATGATCCCATTTCGCAAGCGTGGTATGTACCAGGCCCTGCAGAACGGCATGTTCGGCTTTGGCGCCATCTGCGGCGCTTCCTTCGGCGGCTCGATAGCGGACACTATCGGGTGGCGTTGGTGCTTTCTTCTGCAGGTGCCGATTTCAACCTTCGCCTTGGTCGTCGGGGCACTCGTGATCAAGAATCCCGAGGGTGGATTCGGTGTCAGCAAGGGTCTTAGGGACATATGGACCAAGGTAGACTTCTCAGGTGCCTTGCTCCTAGTAGTTGCCATATCAATCCAGCTCGTAGGGCTGAGCCTTGGTGGCAACGAGCTGCCTTGGGGTAGCCCGTGGGTTATTGGTTCTCTGGCTGGCAGTTTCGCCTTGCTTGGGCTCTTCTTGGTCGTCGAGGCCAGGACCACGGCCATACCAGTCATTCCGCTGCGCATGCTGCGTGGTAGATTGCCGGTATCGATACAAATCGCGAACGTGTGCGTTGGGCTTTCTGCGTATGCTGTAGGTTTTGTTGCGAGAAATACCTCGTCACTTCATCTTTGATTGCCCTGGAACTGACTGATGATCACAGTATCTTTTCAACTTGCCACTTTTCTTCCAGGTTGTACTGCTCGACTCTGCGACCACGGCTGGCGCTCGACTAGCCATCCCTTCCCTCGCGACCCCAATCGGTGGATTAATTGCCGGTATCGTCATGTCCCGATGGGGAAAACTGATTACTCTGGTTCGATTCGGCGCCATCCTCATGGTGTTGGGCAATGCCTTGGTCACATCCCTCGGTTTCCAAGATTCTGCTTGGAAGTATGTGGTATACATCTTCCCAGCAAACCTTGGCCAGGGCATCGTGTATCCAGGCATACTCTTCACGACCCTAGCCACGTTCGATCATGCAGGTAAGTAGAAGGCCCCCAAGTATACTCGTGAATATCTGACATCTGACAATACACCTGGAAAGACCACGCGGTCTCCGCTTCTACGGTCTACCTCATTCGCTCACTGGGAACAGTCTGGGGCGTCGCAGTTACTTCTGCTGTCGTCCAAACAACGCTCAGCATCCGCTTGCCGGATGCTTTGGGCGAGGTACCAGATAAATGGAGAGTACGCCCCTTTCTTACCTTCCGATGATTGAGAATTTTATCTCAGAGTTGAGAGTTGTTTCTACGTCTGTGTGTGGGAGAGTCGTGGTGGTTGCTTACTTTTCTGTCTCTTACCCTAGATTATCGACGAGATCCGACACTCGGTTTCCGCGCTGAAGAATCTACCGCCGGATGTTCAGATCATAGTTCGCCAAGTCTACTATGACGGCTTGCGATACTCATTCGCTGTTTCGACGGCCATTGCTGGCGTTGCGGTGCTGGCGTCGCTGTTCGCGAATGGCCGAGGATTGCGCAGCACCAAGTGAACCTACCAGTAAGTGAACTCGAATATCTCGCCACGCCACGTGAAGATATTTTTTCTGTCGGTCGATGGTTGAGGACAGTTATTCGAGCCAAGAATCCTTCCGCCGAGTATGAAGGGAGATGGCCGCTGAACCATGGACGGCGGCGGGGGGAGCCTATTTATAGTGTATTTACGAGCCAGAGGAGCAATGCAAAGAAGAAGGCTGAGTTTTATACAATTATCATACCACGTTGCTCTCCTTCTTGGGGGGTACCTATTCTCCAAGATCACAAAAATTGAGACCAAACAAAGCCGTGGCCTGGACCAATAGCTCTACGCCCGAGGGATAATACAATACACACCGGTCTCAGACCGGAGCACAGCTGGAAACTAAAACACACATGCTAGACAGCCACGTACACGGCCCAACCTCTTGGCGTTGAATCAGCGCGAGAAGGTCAAGCGCCCGTACTGATCGAAGTGAGGAAATTCGCCTGGACGGCACCAGTAGCTCCTAAAGTCAAGGTTAGCTTGATTTTGGGCGATCATATAGGATGAATTCATACCCAGTTCGGCTGTCATGGGACAAATCCATCCCTTTTGGCCAGGCCTTCTCCACTTCCTGTCTATGCTTGGTCTTCGGCTTGTCCTCCTTGATGCGCAGCTTCTCGAAAAAGACATAGCCAGCATAGAAGCACGGAGATTTCGTACCGGCGGCAGCGCCCTTCGTGCCCCGGAACCGGTTGAGCTGGGCGCTCTGGATCTTCTCGGGCTTCTCCGACCCCTTGAACTGCGCAAGCAGATCTCTGCAGAACTGCGCCTGCGTCACGCCGGGCTTGCCCAGGTGCAGATCGATCTTCCTGCGCACTTCGTCGCAGCTATCGAACACGGGCACGGCGTCCTTTTCCTCTCCTGGAAGCACGACGCCGCTGATGTCCACGGCGGCGGCGGCAGCGGCAGTCCCTTTCGCACCGGCGGCTTTCTTGGCAGTGGTCTTGGCCTTCTTCGCCATCGGCAGCCCCGCGATCTCGCGTTTCTTGAAAAACTCCCACGCGGCACCGTAGGCGGCATGGAACCTGCCCTTGTCCCGGCCGTTCAAGGCCAGGAAGCTATTCAGGGACTTGGAGCTGACATGAATGGCGTCGCAGAACGCCCCCTTGGTCGTGGCGCCCGAATCCAGCCACGCGCGAATCTTGCGCCGCACCTGATCGCAGGACAGGTCCATATGGTAACCAGTGCAGTCGATGTGATCCAGGTTGGTATCGAAACCCGAGTCGAGTTGGGCCTCGGTCGACTTGCGCTTCTTGCTCGTGGCGCCCTGCGCGGGGACATTCTCCTTGCCCGGGCGAGGACCATCTGGGATCACAGCATTCTCCTTGCCTGGGCGAGGACCGTCTGGGATCACGGGCACCGGCACCGGTGTAAGTTTGTGAGTGGAATTCTTCGCTCCTTTGGGAGCCTCCGTTGCAGATGGAGCTGCCGCCGAGCGGTTCTCACCACCCGGCAGCTCGCCAAGAACTGTGCGCGTAGACTTGGATTCATGTTAGTTCCTGTGCTGTGGTTGTGGGTGAAGTACTGCAGTACATGCGCTGATACCTACCATGATTCTGAATTTGTCTCAGCCAAACGAAATAATACGCGGGACAGATATGATATTGGTAGTCAATTGGAAGTCAATTGGAAATCAGTTGCGTTTCTTTTCTAAAACGTCTACACGCCTCTGCGAGTTGGAAGATGACCTCACTGTTGATATGGATTCCGTTTTACGCGTCTGTTGATGTCACTCTGAATCGAGTTTAGTGGTAGCAGCGGGCCGTCCAGGACCCCAGGCTGCAAATTGGGGTAAAGACATGGCCTAGGATCCCTGTATAGTGCGCTAGAAAACTCAGGGGAATTCGGTTCTACGTATCTAATAAGTCTATTAATCCCTGCCGTGTCAATCGACGCGTCAAGGTACGAAGTACCTTCACGGATGTCGATCAGAATGAGATAATGGATCACCATCGAAGCTGGCTTGGCTGACAAGCTGATAATATTCCTTGTTTATTTTAATTTACTCCCAAATTCAGGCATGACGTATCCCGTACAATCATAATATTTTTCTTTCGTGATTGAGTCTTCCTACGTGAAACGGGTGGGAGATATACCGTCATCCAACTTGTTCGCCATCCAATCCAGCGTGCATTCTCTTCGGCCCAGCCTTTCGGTTTACTTACTCCCTACGTGGTATATGAACTTGCTCTTGCAGCAGTTTCCCTCCTCGTAACCAATAGTCAACCAGAATAGAACCGATATCAGAAGAACCTTGCAGCCAGCTTGATGACCTATATCAGCCAACTCATCTAGTGTAGGACCAGCCAAGTGTACAGAGCGCGTGTTCCAATTATCTTACCCAATCCCTTCGTGATGTTGGCTCGACTCAACTCAGGAAGCTGCAGCCTTGCGTCGCGACGAAGGCGAGAGGAGGAAGGGGCGGCCGACAGTTGGGCCAATGGCCTTCAACTTCCTGATTGATCACAGGGTTTTCTGTGTAAGGTACCTTAGGTAGTCAAGCTCGCTTCGAAGTTCAACATCCTTCCTAGGCAACGTCGAAATAGACCCAGCGTTTCCTCCCCCGCGATACGTCGAGCCCAGCCATGCGATTTTATCTATAAATTTAAACCTGGATAGCGCCTCGCGGATAATCAATGCTCCCTCCCTCCATCACCCTCGCTTATGTAGGAGAACGTCGGCGGCAAATGACGCACCATAAACGTCGCGCGTCTATCAGATCAAAAAGTACCCGCATGGGAATCTCAGCCGCACGATGACAGCACACTGCAAAAGGAGGCCGAGTTTGGCGAATGCGGATCTGAGCTTTTCACTGGACGACGGGGTGTATCAAATAAGCGCTGGCGGGTGAAGTTGTTTGAGTGAACCAAACTGTCGGGACCATTTTGTCCACTGTTAACGGCGCATTTTATAGCGCGCTGCCATCGGATCCACAGCCCTACGACTCTTTCCCTCCCACACGCTGTTTCAACGTCTCCCTGCTCGAGTTTAGACTTGTCGCCATTGGGTTGTATCATTTGAAACACCAACATGAATTTAGTTCAGAAGCTAAAGCTGGGTGTAGCCGATGAGGTGCATTCGTCGAGATGGAGGACGGGCACTATGGGCGCGGCCGCGCTGGTTGTTGGTTGTGGCCAGGAAGCGAAGCGTCTTGATATCTTATAATTACCGGAGGCAGTCTCCTGCGCGTCTCCGAACGAACCGTTATCCTTTTCGTTAATCATCTCCGCAGTTTGGTATGGCTTGACAGCTGGTTTCCTGTCGCTTGTTCCGTTTCTGCGCTATACTTGCTCGCTCGTTCTCTCACACACTCTGTTACGGCAATTTGACCCCCGTCGAGGTCATCAACTCACCATGGACCAGGACCTGCAGGAAGCCAAAAGACTGCTGGAACTGCATCGCGGTGCATCTGCTGCCGATCAGTCGTCGATGTGCCTTACCTTTCCGAGGCCGCAAGAAGATGTGTATACATACACCGAAGTCAACCAAGTCTTGGCCGAGGTTATCGATCGCAATGGTAGCCTCGGCTTGGTGCAAGCTCTCATCAGCCTTGGAGCGGATGTGAACCTGGCCAAGAGGAGAAGCGGAAGTCTGTGGCACAAAGTGATTCGGCGAGACCAAGAGGAACGCAGAAGTATTTTGCTGCCGAGCGCCGCCAAACTTTGCCGAGCTGACATTGTTCACGCCATTGCAGATCACGCCGACCAGGTGTCGCTCGATGATTCTCTGCACAATGCCATCAGCAGAGCAGACTTAGCCGTTGTGAAGGCGTTGATGGTCCACGGGGCCGATCCCGGGGACTTGCATAACGAATTCGAGGAGCTGGTCTTCAATAACCAAGTATCCATGATCCAGCTACTTCTAGAAGGGCCGAGATTACCGTGCGTGTCGTGCCGGTCGTCTGGGTTGGGAATAGCGGTGAAGAACAGAGCCCAGGAGGTGATAGGTCTTCTCCTCAAGAATGGCGCCGACGTCAACCACGACAATGCCATAGCGCTTCTCATGGCCGTTGATGCCTCTCGACCCGACTTTGTCTCCATGCTGATATCTGGGCCTGTCGCTCCCTCGCCAACATCCCTAGATTGGGCCGCTGGGCGGGCGTACGAGGCGATGAACGGCAGAGACAGCGACGACGGACGCTCAATTGTTGAAATGTGCCTTGAAGGAGGTGGCGCCGGCCCGGAAACCAACCGCATACTGACAAAGGGCGTGTCGGACGCCGTCAGGAGGAAGCAAGTGAACTTGCTCGACACGCTTCTCAAATTTGCCAAGCCAACCGGCCCGTACGAAGCGGAGGCGTTGGTCGAGGCCGTCAGGTCGGAACAGCAAGATGTGCTGGCCAAACTGCTCGCGCTGCGCCCCTCATCACAAAGCCTCACTCTGGCAGTCGGGCACGCTCTCAAAGCCGAAGACAAAGTACTGCAGCATCAAATGGCCGGAGCTCTCGTTCAAGGTGGCGCGAATGGGCCGTGCCTCGCCGAAGCGTTGATTGAAGTTGTCCAGAGGCTCATAGCCAGTACGCAACATTACGACGGCGCGAGAGAGCGCGAGGACGAGGAGCTTTTTATATTGCTCCTGAAAGATGGCCAGGCTGATGTTGACTACAAATCAGGACTCGCCCTTCAACTCTCCGTCAAGGCAACGTGCAAGGATATCGCGGTGCGGATCGTCGCGCGAAAGCCCTCTCCGGCCTCTCTCGGGGCTTCGCTCCCCTTGGCAATGGCTATTCGGGATGGACACATGCGAACGTCCTTGGTTGAGATTCTGCTCCGGCACCCAGTAGCAGAAGAAGCGGTGAACGTAGCCCTAGTCGACTCCATCAAGGCAGGGCCCGACAGCAAAGATCTGACCGAGCTGCTCCTCGCTCGGGGAGACGTCAACTACAATAACGGGGAGGCTTTCATGTTTGCGATAAGGAGAAATGATCTGGCCACACTCCGCGAGCTCCTGAAGCGAGGGGCAAACTACAAGACATTGTTCACAGCAACCATGGAAGCCGTCAATTTACCGCCAGATAGCAGGGCTCATGTTCTAGAGGAATTAATCGGCCACATGCAGCTCGATCATCTCAACCTGGCACTCAAATACATCATCCTGGAATCTCAGCCCGACTTGGCTTTAGCAGAACAATTACTTCGAGCAGGAGCCGAGCCTACGATGGAGAACGGAGTCTGCATAAAACATGCGGCCTGTACTCTCAACATCGAAGCCACACAGGTCCTCGCAGATTTTGCCCGCCGCAATGAGCCCATATTTACAGAAGCTTTCGCTGGCGTAGTCAACTCCGGCGGACAATGGATCGCCCCGGAGCATCTTGAACTGGTCCGAGTGCTTCTCTGCCACGGCGCGTCGGGAAAAGTCCTCAACCGTGCTATGTTCGAAGCTGTGGACTGTCTTGCAGGGAATCCTGATAAGAAGGGGACTCTGGAGGCTCTTGTGGATATGTTCGTGGAATATGGAGCGGATGTCAACTTTAAAGACGGTAAGATGGTCGGCATTGCTGCTTCCGCAGGAGACGGACCGCTTTTAGCCCACCTTCTCGGCCAAGGGGCGACCACAGAGACTGCTACGATTGCGTTCTCAACAGCTATCTTGGCGCACCACGAGGAAGCAAAACTGATGGACTTGGTCAGCGTGTTTGCGGATAAGAGGACACGGACGCCTAACGTGAATCAACCACTGCCAGGCATGCTTCCCCCTCTCCTTCTTTGCATGAATCACTACAGATCCGTTGCCCTGCTGGACTGCTTGTGGAAGCAAGGCTGTGACCTGGAGGCCACCGCGCTGTGCAAGGTATATCCCGATGAGCCTGCCGACGAACAAATGGGGAAGATCAACTTCGATGAAGAACCCGTGACTGCACTCATGTGGGCACTTCTCCAAGGACAAGAGAAGATAGGCGCTGATATGATCAGAGCGATTGTCGACCGTGATGGTACGTATTCTGTTTGATCTAAAATGCGTATCTGCCAAGTGCTAACCTTATTCTAGCCAACGTCAACTACACCACCGAGAAGACTCGAGCCACGCCTCTTCTTCTGGCGGCCAAGTCCGGACGCTTCGACATCGTGCAGGTTCTCGTGCAAGCGGGAGCGAAGGTGTCAGCGAAGGACATTTTTCATCGATCCCCGCTGTTTTACGTGTCTCGACTCGGCAGCGTCGACAGTGTCTCCCTCCTGCTCACACGGAAGTCCGGGAAGAACGACGGCAGCTTACACGAGGCATCGCGTTGCTTCCATTCTGAGGTCATGCGGCTGTTAATCGACGCCGGCCACGATCCCAATCACAGGTCGAGGCCGCACTGCGGCCGCACGGCCCTCGGTGAAATGGCTTTGTACGGAATTGTCCCTGACGACGACGCGCTTGGGGACGAGGCCGCTGATATACTAAAAGAAGCCGGGGCAGATCCACTGGCCCCGGTGCACGGAAAATCAATTGTTTTCCTCGCCTTGGATAATCAAGATCCTGTGCCGATAACTCGGTTGCTCCTGGACAGGGTCTTGGGGGGGTCGCTGAATGATGAGGGCTGTATTTACCAGAGAGACAATCTACACTACTCACCCAGCATGTACGTGGCAAAAGGCATCTGCAAGAGCCCCAAGTCCGAAGCACATGAGCTTCTCGAACTTCTCAAAGGGCTCGGTGCTACGGACCATTATTATGCTAGCATGGATCATCAGCAACCTCACGATGCTATTGGTCTTCCTGCCGAGATCCAGGAGGTCGAAGACGCGCGTCGCGCCAACGAGCGATGCCTCCAGATGATACAGCAGAATCACTCCCTCGCTCTGAAGCGAAACTCCGAGGAAGTTCACCACGACGTCCGCATGGCCGATCTCAGGCACGACGCGGTCATCCGCCAGGACGATGCCCTCGCGAAGCAAAAGCTCCGCCAGCGAGAGCAAGAGCACACCCAGGGCATGAAGTTCGCAGCGGAGAAGCACCGCAACGACGCCAACATCGCCATCAGTACGGCGAACACGAACTCGCAAATCAGACGGCAGGAGCATGTAGACACACAGGCCATGCGAGCTGAGGTACGGGCCGCGGACAGGGATCACACGCGTCAGACTCGCGAGGCAGATCTCAACCACATCTCGCAGAAACGAGCGATGAAACTGGAATATAAGGGACAGCGGCATGTCCAGGGGTTGCAACATCGCGCAGAGAATTGGCGATTGAATGCCGGCATCGCCGACGAGCGCGCACGCATGGAACTAACCTACAACCAGACCATGTACAATGAAGCATACCGACAAAGGGGCTTGACCCATGAACAAAGCTTCGGGCATCAGAACCAGATCGATTTCCAGAATCACTCGCGAGTTGCTAAGCAGAACCAACTGCAGTTCCAATACAACCAAGCCGAGAGACTCGGCTATGTGCAGGCATACCAGCAGTACCAGTATGTCAACCAGGACAATATGTCGTTCGTGGCCCAGCTAGCGTCTGGGCAAGCGGCCGAGAGTCACCAGATGAAGATGGACGAGATGCAAAAGCATCAAAGAACTATAGCTGGTCACGTGAATCTTCAAGAATGGGCCGCATATAAGCAGGGTCAACAAGCCAGCGGTGGTGCCTACGGCTCAATCGCCGCCGGGCCGGAGACATACATGTTGACGGAGTGGTGATTTGGCTACGAGACTGGGAGGAACCTCTTACGCTTGTTTTCCTGACGGACCCGAAACGATACCGCCTGGTCATGACTGATGGGCTTTCTTTCTTTTTTTTTCCCCTCTCTTTTCATGATGAATGGGCAATGGAGCACAGCTGTTGATACCAGGCGCAGATTTGTTCTTCAGCAGTGATTTTAAGTCAATTCTCATTTTGATTCCGACAGGGCCTTAGTTTTTAGAAACATTATTTCCTTCCAGTCTCTGTTCATTTCTTGGCCCGCGTTCTCACTTTTGCTTTATTTCTTCTTATTTAAGGATTCCTTCACTTTCTCTGCCATCGTAGGTCCCTGGCTACCCATTCCACTGCTTGCCTGGGGGGCAGCCGATTTCTTGGTGTCCTGCTGATGATGGAGCTTTGATTGAAGTTAGTTCTCGGTCACCATCCCCCCCGGCATGATCAGTTCGACCTCGTGTCTCTGACGGCTTACCTGCTCCTCCTCATGCTCGGCATGTTCGATGAAGTCATGCCCTTGAGACACAGCTGTGTCAGTCAAGCCGGTGGGATTATGCAGATGCTCCCGGTGCTGTCCGTGTTGGTGGTGCGGCATATTGACTGATTATAGTTGTAGACAATGGTTTTTTTTTTCTTGAGTACGGCAGTATTTTGATCAAGTTCTGAAAAGAGGAAGAGAAAATAACAAGTGTTATCCCGGGCAGCCCATCCTGTACTTATACCTCCTATTACGAGCTCTCAGGGCTAGAGTGCGCTACGTCATGAAATATCGTCTCAATTCCTCGCGGCCAATGCCCTCCAAAGTAGATGATGTAGATGCGATGTCATGGTTGGCGGTTTGCGAGAGTGACAATCCAATGAAAAAGGGGTATTTGTTTTGGTCACGCGTCACCCCGCACCACCGATCATCTGCCCCCTGAGTAAGGGACAAAAGGTCGGATGCTAACCAGGCCATTAACTCTCCAGCGGCATGGCTCGAATCTGGCTAAATTCTAGCGGTGCCCGGTGCCGAATTAGCGCTAGGGCATCGTTGCCATACTCTATGATGGGCTCAGGTTGAGCCGTAAGCGAGAGAACAGGACTCTTGAGGAAGCAGAGAGTACTCGCAATTTTGGAGATCAGATAACTGGCCATCAAGCTGAAGACACCGTCACTATTCCTCATCTAAAAGTAGCCTTTGACCTGCATATTAGACGGGGTTGTAGCACATCGACCCCAGAAAGATCCGACTTGTAGCATCAAGCTTGTGAGGGAGTTATTGTATGGACCAACCAATTTGAGTTTGAAGCCCCAACCTAAGCAGTGGTCTGGATTTTTGGGCAAAAGTCAGGCAGCCAGGGAATGCTGACGCCTGTGACAGCTATCAAATAGGTTCTGCAAAAACAATTTCTCCACGAAATACTTGTTTTTGTGCTTGGAACTATTAGGAGACTCCAAATTCACATAGTGAGCCGAAAGAGCCCGACTGCACCGGGGAATGGCTCTGCTAGCATGTTGAACAAACCTTTTGTCTGGTTCCTCTTTTCCGCCCTTTAAACTTTACTTCGTAAGGGAGCTGAGTTGCACATGTAAGGCCGATATATTCTTTGTTTTGTGGCCGCTTTGAAAAGGAGTCATTATGCAGAGCTGCGACGGACTTGTATTTATACAGATCTGTAGACCCAGAGTCAGCCAGCTGATTTGGGATTTGATTTCTTGCTCACCCCAGAGTATCCAGCCACTCTACAGCCTCCCAACGCTTCCCCAGATACTAATTCCGTTAGCCAGTTCGTCTGACTGCGATAGAGAGAGAGAGAGAGAGAGAGAGAGAGTCACGGCTAGTGTGGTGAGAGAGAGAAGAAAAGATGAAGCTCGCTTCAAATCTTGTTCACCTCGCCCTCGTAGGGACCGGGTCTGCGCACATGCTGATGTCGTATCCACCGTCTTTGAAATACAAAGGGAATCCGTTTTCGGGGTCTCAGGTAGATAGCGACTTGACCTCCCCTTTGTCGGCTGATGGGAGCAACTTCCCGTGCAAAGGGTCTCTGAACCTGCTGGGCACAAGCGCCGGTCAGCCCGTCGCATCGTGGACGGGGGGGCAGCAATACAACATGACGATATCCGGTGGCGCTCCGCATGGTGGTGGCTCTTGCCAGGCGTCCATTTCCACGGATAATGGCGCAACGTTCCGGGTAATCCATAGCTACGTCGGGCAGTGTCCCTCGCCAAGTGGTGGGGACAGCTCATTCAACTTCAAAGTGCCTTCCGACACGCCGGCCGGGACCGCGCTCTTTGCATGGACATGGTTTAACCAGGTCGGCAACCGCGAGATGTACATGAACTGCGCGGTTGTCAATATTGCCGGCGGATCGGGGAGTGAAAGCACCTCGTTCAAAGACCGGCCCACCATCTTCGAAGCTAACATTGCTCCGTCCAAGTGCACCACTGCGGATAGTAAGGACCTCAAGTTTCCCGATCCGGGTCCCGATGTAGATATCAAGAACCCAGACGCCGCAGATCCCGTCGGGGATTGCCCAGCGGTTAGCTCCAGCTCTGGCTCCAGCACTGGTACCCCCGCGAGTGCGTCTGATAGCGGCTCATCATCAAGTTCGGAATCCTCCCCGGATAGTAGCGGGTCGAATTCCAATCCAGGGCTGTTTGTTACCACCTCTTACGCGGCAGCAACTCCCACCTCTTCGACTTCTGGCGGCGACGGCTCAGATGGTGATTCCAACCCCAAACCTGCCAGCACCTATGTTCCAGGAGCATTCACACCGGGAGACAATTGGCCCGTTTGGTATTCATCTGCCAATCGACTGACTTGTGTCTGCTGGAGTGGGTTCCTCGCGGTAATACTGGCAGGGATGGTATAAGTGCCATGCATAGTACTCAGTATTCATTGTTCGATCAGTAGAGCAACCCTAACCGAACGATTCTGCAGGTGTGCAGTGTTATACAGACGTAGCTTCGCTCATGAGAATGACGATGGTCTCTTATAATGAGATTCAACCATATTATTGACTGTTGACTCTCTGACTTTTGCGAGGGGAATAGTAGTATGATTCCATACTGTCTGGATCCAGAGAACGGCTAACTAATACATAACTTTCCATTTCTTTACTTTTATCTGAGTCGTATATTATGCGCACTTCAAAACCATCTCACCGTGCGGTGACTTCTGATAAGCTGCACAGATCAAGTCGAGCTTGCTGTGGTAAAACATCTAAAACATCTACTAGCCATTTTAGTATCCGCACAATAAGGCTGGCCGTTCGCTGTTCTACAGGAGCTGGAATTATATAGCCTCCTTCTATATTTCTTCGGCCAACCAAACTCGAGGTAGTTATACTTGATACCGTACTTTCGGATTCTTAAGATAAGCAAATGCAATGTACCGACTAGCACCGCCAATTACGAGCTTCGATTCTGCCGCGATAGGTACGGTAAAAGGCGGTGGAATCGCTGCCATCCTATCATGGCAACGACCCAGCCGATTTAGTCATGCATTTCTGCACAGACCGCTTACTGACTTCGCTCTGAGGTCATCCTTGTAAGACAACTGAGCTGTGAGGACAATTTGATGCGGAAGAAGCTTTCAATCACTGCATCGACCCAGGTACTATATTTTTTTGTCTTCTTCCTGCGCTGGTGAACTGAAGCAACCGGGCCCCACAAGCAAGCGAAGGCTTTCCCTCTAGGAAGTACGAAGTACTTTGTACCAAGTACAGATTCATTTGAACCCCCCACTTCAGTTCCCGTTCGACTGCCCCGCTGCAACAACGCCTGTCTTCGATGTTCATGTGGCCCGGGATCCCCTCATTTCTGAGCTGAAGCTTCATTCGCGAGGCTGGGGAATCGCACACAAAGTCTGCCACGCCATGTCGGAGCTGGAAGCCAACGCCGCCGCCGAGCAATCGGCCCCTTCTGCCTCTTCCTTCCGGAAGGTGAAGAAGCAGAAGGTTCTTCTTATGGGGAAGAGCGGCTCAGGCAAGTCGAGCATGAGGAGCATCATCTTTAGTAATTATCTCGCACGGGATACGCGACGGCTGTGAGAGACGCCCTTGGTAATTCGCACTTCTTTTTTTGGGATGTACCTGCTAATATACCCCCCGAAAATTAAAAGAGGTGCCACTATCGACATTGATCTCTCGCACGTCAAATTTCTCGGAAACTTGACGCTCAACCTATGGGACTGCGGCGGCCAGGAGGCCTTTATGGAGAACTACTTATCGCAGCAGCGCGCCCATGTTTTCTCCAACGTCGGTGTCCTCATCTACGTCTTCGACATAGAGAGCCGCGACGTCGACCGCGACATGGCGACGTACGTCAACATCATCAGCGCGCTGGTCCAGTACTCGCGCGAGGCCAAGGTGTTCGTGCTGATCCACAAGATGGATCTGATCCAGCTGATGGTCCGGGAGGAAGTCTTCGACAACCGAGTCGCCATCATCCGGAAGAAGACAGCCGAAGCGGTGTCCATCGTACGGAAGCAGAAGCCAGACGTGGCCGGCGCGGGGCTCGATGCCGCAGACCTGGATCTGCAGGCCTTCGCCACCAGCATCTGGGACCAATCGCTGTACAAGGCCTGGGCGAGCATCATCCACGACCTCGTCCCCAACCTGAGCATGATCGAGGACCAGCTCGCGGGCCTCGGCTTCGCCATCGGCGCCGATGAGATCCTGCTCTTCGAGCGCACGTCCTTCCTCGTCGTGTCCAAGTGGGCGTCCCGCGAGGGCGAGAGCAACCCGTTCCCGGACCGCTTCGAACGCATGTCCAACATCCTCAAGAGCTGGAAGCACACGTGCTCCAAGTTCACCGGCACGCCGCGCAACGCGGAGCAGTTCCGCACCTTTGACTACAAGAGCGGCACCAACTTCAGCATGTTTGTCACCAAGTTCACGACCAACACCTACATCCTCGTGTGCATGCCGCCCGGCGAGGCGCGCTTCAACAGTGCCCAGATGAACGTCGCAGCGGCGCGGCCTTGGTTCAAGTTCCTGGACGGCCCCGTCGTGGCAAATCTACCCAACGCCGGCCCTGCGCAGATCGTCGGGTCTGTCCCCGCCGATGGAATGGATAGCTGAGCCCGGCTGCCTTTCAGGGAAAAGACGACATGCCCTTTTTCAAAACGCTGGCTGTTGTTACGATGCTTATGATAAGGATAGATATCTGGTCGCTGGGTGAAGTTCTGGGCCACTCGTGCATTTTTTGGATTCGGATCTGAGGAACATCCGGGATACCTGTCGGAAATGGCGTTAGAAAACATGTATGGGATAACTACCTAATTAATGCAAACAAATTAATGCAAACAAATTTCTGCTTTTCTCCTTTAACGGCACGCTGTCTCCTCCTTGGCATCTCGTTGAGAGTGTGATGCATGTTTCTCCAGGACAATTTGATCACAAAGCCGCAAGCTTGTACTCAGGGGCTTCTGCACCGCTGAATTCTCTTTCTTCACGCAAACACGCAGACACAGATTACAGGGGGACGCCCACAAAATCTTACTAGGAGAATTAAGAATCTGTTCATTTTTGGTACCTCTATGAGACCCAGCTGGGCCACCTCTATGAGACCTAGCTGGGCCCTGGTCGTATCAAAATATAGCCACTGTAATCGTTTCAAACCCATTAGACGACCCTAATAACGCCCCTGAGTGCGATGTATAGCGTAGCATCATGCCCGAAGGAAGAGCGATGGCTGGACCATGAAAATTTCAAGTCCATTTTACCACCGCAGTGCCTCCCTTCTTAAATTCAGGAACATCCCCAATCACCAAACTCTTGTCCGTATGCTCCTTGTTGGGGAATGTCGTCGCCAAAACCCAAGCACGACCTGAGTTGCCACCAGGCGCGGTGAGCGCGATGAAATTGTAGATGTCCCCGATGGTCTGGGTGGGATTGAAACGAGCGGGCAGTCTGGTACCATCCGGTAGCTGAATGCGGAGGACCAGTGTGGGCTGAGATTCGTCCGCCCCGGTAGTCGGTGGCTGGCTTGAAGTAGGGGCCGGCCGGCTCGCCACGGTGGTGGCAGCCCGAGCGGTAGCTGGAGCGGCAGCCGCGCTTCCATCGCCGGGAACTGGGCTTCCCAGCCGTCGTCCTTCGCCGCCGAAAGGCTTGTAGACCTTGGGAAGAGGTCGGTACTTCTCGGTATGCTGCTGAAGCTTTACATCGACAGGCTGATCGTACTGTACGTTCATCAAGTGAAGCGGGGCACGACCCTGGCGGATCATTTGAAGGTCGTTCACATGCGCAGGATCGTCAAAGCGTATAAGATCGCCGTCATCGATGCTGAATCCGTCATTCCAGAGATGAAGCACGCGTTCTTGGACCGGCCCATCGCCGCGCGAAGATGTGGTGGGATTGGGGTCCGGGATTGAGCGGCTCTCGACACCGTCGCCGCCCAGAGTTTGACCGCCCCCGCGAAAACGATTGGAAGGCTCAGGGGTCGAGCCGCCTTCCGGGCTCTTTGCATTTCTGGATATCATCCTCATTAGCACTGGTAGCGAGGTTGTCACGTTTGCCAATCACCTACGCTTTTGCCTTGGCCACAATGTCGTTTATCAGCTTTTTCGGATCAGACGATCGCTGAGAAGGATCTTGGACTGCCAGTCCTGACTTTTCACCTCCTGCAAACAAGTCTCTCGGTCCTTTCCGCTCGTCATCCGAGTCCGAGTACGAGTCATCGTCATCATCATGACCGTGGCCCCCGCCGAGAGAACCCAGTGTGGCCAGTCCGGTACGTTTGACCGGTCTCTTGGCGCCCGATGCGGAGGATGTAGATGCATACTGGGGAGCGGGTCGTCCGTCTAGCGTTCGCGGTCCCGTGTATTCGGGTTCATTCGTCGCGGCTGGTTGTGCGGAAGTCGATGTGCGAGGAGCTTGGCCGGCTTCGTCTTGGTCGGCGAAGTATGACTGAACCGCTGTCTCCAGCTCCCAGTCACAAGCCGTAAGATAATCGGTAGCCTTGATCTTGTCAGTCTATGGCCGGGTACAAACATATACAAACGGTGGTGGGGTAGAGACCTACCTGCTCGGGCGAGGCGCCGACCATCTCGCAGAACAAGATCACGAGATCGTCGTGATTCACCATGGTGGAATCGTGGGGGATGGATGAACGGCTTAGGGAATCTGAAATGAGAAAATGAGAACGACACGTTTGGCAGCAGACTGGGGGGATGTCGCTGAGAAATGCTGGAGACAAAGAGACTGCAGTTGTTTTTGGAAGCTTCTGGCAGTCGAGGTAAAGAGCTTCCCAGTGTGGGCAGGCAGCTTAGGTAGATCCAAGCTGACGTCTCAGTGGGGAGGCTGACCTGACATGGGCTGGCTGGTGGGCGGTTTGGGGTGCCCCGCGGTGCTTGCAATGCGGCGAACCCCACTTAAAGAGGGCGGCAAGCCAGAAGTATTCCGTGCTTAAGTGGATCTTTAACAAATCGTACCTAACTCACCTCAACCAGCTGAGGTAGTGAGCAAGCGTATTCTCGCTGTGTTTGCAGTCCAGTCTTCGACACCAAACCCGTAGGTGGATATATAATTTATATTATTCAACTTCTCCAGAACTAAATATTGCTACTAGTATTTTGGTGCATGCGAGGCATTTTCCCAAGAATGGCTTCCCTGTCGTCTTCAGCGCAGGTCCGTAACACTCACCGTTAGACGCACCAAGCCGCCGTTTCGCGTGTCCAAAAACGGACCCAACACTGAATAACGGTACAGGTTCCACAGTTTAGCCCCCCAAGAGCTCCGACTTTCGAGACCGATGAGCTCCGCGAACTCCATCAGAGACTCCAACGCACCTTTCCCCTGGGGATTCTTGTTTGGATCCCGCCTCATGACGCCTTGCTACAGTTTGAAACTGGTGCTTTCGACGTCTTTGGTTCACCCGTAACAGCCACCCGCCTCGACCATACGTTGCACGAGATCGCAATCTCATATCTCACCGAAATCGCTTGGGGTGACGACTTCGCGATCGTACATTCCGACCGACCATCGACGGCGTTCCTTTTTCGCAGCCCGAGTCTTGTCGGAGAGAATTTACGAATACAACACGGGGATAGAAGCGGGCATCGCAACAGTCATAGACCCTCTAATCTCCACGGTACAGCCGACCAAGGAATATACTCCATCCGAACATCATGTCCTCGAACTTGGAAGAAGTGCCGAGCCACATGGCTGAGTCCGGTGTAACAATGCCTTCTGACAGCGAGCACTATTCCGGCGCAGAAGATGTATCGGCCTCTCCCGAGTCCTCGTCGTCTCCGCCATTGGTCTTGTACCGGCCACCGACCATCTGGGGTCTCCTCCGGGGCGCTGCCATCAACCTGCTTCTCCCGTTCATCAATGGCATGATGCTTGGCTTTGGCGAATTGTTTGCACATGAAGCGGCCTTCAGACTAGGTTGGAGTGGGACAAGAGTACGTTCAACGCGTCGTTTCTTTAGCCCCTTCGTCTCTACGTATTCCACGTGCAAGCCAGCCCACTAACCATGTATGGCCTCTACTAGGTATTCCCTCTTTCACGACAAGTACATCCCATCGGGCCCGGAATTGAAGCGGTAGATCGGCCAAAACGAAGGGTTCAGTTGGAGGACTTGACGAGCTTGGAGTGATGTCTGGCAACTACTTGGTACTCTTGGTCGTGTACATAAAAAACAAAACAATAGACGGTTGCATGGTTGGTCGTGAGCAAATGCTGTTATCGGCGTACTTCTACGGTCACTTGCAGATTATGTTGGATTGTCTCGTCATATCTCCCTTCATATTTACCTATTTTCAGGCAGAGCCTTCTCTTTTGACTCTGTAAACCGGCTCCATGTTCCTGCGTCAATAGAGGCTGGCAAGCAACAGAGTGAGCCACTGTTACCAGGATTCTCCATTGTCCCGGCAGGCAAGTATTTGCCGATATTCAGCCGACCCAGAAAAAAAGTCCCCGTAGAGAAGCTTGAACATGATCAGTTCGAGTGCTGATTCGCATCTACCCTCGCATTTTGAGGTTAGACATAAAAAATGCTTCCGAGTAGAGGGTTGCTCAAGTCGAGCCCTTCTCTGGGGCGTGCCCAGCTGGTAAGACTTATCCACACATAGCCACGCCTTAATTGGGCTCTAACTTATCGTTCCAGGGGCTGCAGAGCGCAGCATCGACGAGGGCTGTGTCGCGACAACTCCCTCGCGTCGCTTCCAGGCAATTCGGAACGACACAGAGTCGCAATGGGGGCTCTTTGCTGGGCGCACCCGGGAGAAGCCCTTTTACCGGAAGGATAGGCAGCCCGATCGCAGCCACGACAGCGCTCTCCTTTGCACGATTCCCTTCCTCGAGCCGTTATGCGTCGACACAGACGGCGGCACCGTCTCCTCCAGCAGGCGCCGACGTCGCCGCCAGCGATTTACCTTCATCCCTCGATAGTCTCTCCGGGAGCGATCTCCTAAATATCCCCGAGCAGATTGGCTTTCTGAAAGCCCTGGGACTCGAGTACGGATATGGCCCCACGAGCGTAATGGAATGGGTCACGGAACACCTCTACGTCTATTCGGGGCTTCCTTGGTGGGCCACGATAATTAGCATGTCGGTGCTTATTCGTCTTGCCCTCTTGAAGCCATCCATCACGGCTGCCGATCACCAGGGCAAGCTGCAGAGCCTAAACCGGGACCCTAAATACACATCCGTGATTCAAAAATTTCGGGAGTCGGCGTTCGGCCCAAACAAGGACCAGACAGCCATGATGGTGGCACGGCAGGAAAAGCTTCGCATGGAGAGGCAGATTGGGTTCAAGCAGTGGAAGGTTTTCGTTCCTATGCTCCAGCTCCCGATCGCGATCGGCGTGTTCCGACTCTTCCGCGATATGTCTGCCCTTCCGGTCCCTAGCATGGAGACAGGTGGTGTGCTCTGGTTCACCGACTTGACTGTCTCGGATCCTTACTTCTTCTTGCCCATTGTCGGTGGTCTGATCTTCTACCGTGTGCTCAAGGTATATATTCCCTTCAGCCCTATCAACGTCCAACCCCATCTCTGTCTCCTTCTCAGTGTTAACATATCCCCTAGGTCGGCACGCCATATCTTCCAGAGGCCCAGAAAAAGATCATGGGCCTGATGGGTATTGTCATGGTTCCCATTAGTATCCTGGTCACAGTCTGGCTCCCCGCCAGCGTACAGTTATTTATCCTTCTCTCCGGAGGTCTACAGTATCTTCAGACCTGGCTCCTCCATCAAGGCTGGCTGAGGCAGCGACTCGGCCTTGTCCCCCTTGTTCCTACTGGCCAGGCACCA
>FTLB01825715.1_pt1 | contig 30826 bp, 26 predicted proteins | sample 1658291 | NCBI WGS metagenome assembly FTLB01 (sample SAMEA3914812, study PRJEB12502) | metagenome | biome: forest; material: soil | place: Canada | collected 2011-07-07 | depth 0.1 m
GGTGTCGCGTTTAGAAATTGTTGGTCGCCCAGAAGTGAGGCGAGGATCTACCGCGACGGTGCACGAGTGTGATGCGGGGGTGCGGTCAAGGGGAGTTCGAAACGGCGCCAAAGGTGCGAGTGGCCGCTCCAGCGGGGTCGAGAAGCTGAAATATGGGCTTAGGGACTCATGAGGATCCAGCGTTATTATCAATGCAGGATACCAATCGCAGATCCGTACAACGCGAGCCAAGAGGGCAGGGGGAAAAAAAATACAAGAGGAAAAGAAGTATTTTGTTCCTCTCCGATCGTTTGGGTAGTAGACAGAAAGGTTGTGAGTTTAGGCGCTTTTTGTCGGGTTGTTGTCGCTGTTGTGGATTCGTCCGTGGAGAGCGATGCAGGATCAACAGGGGGGGAGGCGCAGAGGAGAGGTTGGAAAAAGGGTCACAGGGCTGGTGATAAATTGAAAAGCTCAGCGGCGCGCTGCGAGGAAAACAAAACAGAAGTGGGACGAAGGCATCCGGCCAAAGTTTGAGTAGGTCGAATTATAAAGAAATTGAAAAAGTAGTAAGAGGAGCTGGAAGATATGATTTCAACTACGTAGATCCCAAGGCGGCTTTCGTAGTCTGCCACACACACCTTTTATTTTGGGCTCTCTTGACAGGTTTGTTTCCTTCGCAAGACGCTACAGTATCGTTCACAGTAGAGTAAAGGTGCTCAGTACATCTCGGGGTTCCCACTTGGCACAGTAACTAGCGTATATGCGGTTTACAGGTTCAATCCTGTCTTCTCTAAGCTGGTAAATCAATTTTGGCCAGATGCTGGCGGGAAGCTCGACGCTGGTTTTGCGGGCCCCCTTGTGTGAGACGCGGAGCAGTGTCCCAAGTGAGTGACCCAGTGAGCGGTGTCCAAACTGCGAATGCCCCGTACCTCCCTCCCCCCCTCTCTCCCTGCTTAAAGTGGTATAGGTATTCTCATTACGGTAAGGCAGTGGCAAGGGTAGGTCCCGTCCGATAGGCACAGCCAGCTAACGATGGTTTTCTGCAAGTTCTTGGCGGTTGCATTATCATTTATACAGAGCATTGTATCAGGGGGAGTTGCCAAACTCGTGCGTCATCCTCGACCATGAGACCAGTTCTTTATATTTTTATCCGTCAATCGGATCCAAACGGTCAAGATCGAGTCTGCGTCGTGGTCGAAGCAGAGTGATGCCCACAAAACACGCGTTGGATTCGATCGACAGTTGGAATGTGGCATGTGGGCTGGCGACTGGGCCCTATACGGCGTATCTTTCAGTATCTCCCAGGTACTTGCTTACCTGCCTTAGACAGTTTGCCTACCTACTTTACCTTACTCAGTATAATTTCACACGCACACACGCACGTACGCACGCATGCACACACATACCTTATATGTAAGCTACTGGGGCCGACGGCACTTATATGCCGTCGGGCAGCTCAGGAACAGGAATAGACAATAAACACAGGTCAGAGATTTGGTCTTAATCTATGACTCGTCTTACATGATAGGGACGCTAAAGACTCCCATAGCTACAGTAAGTAATATACGCGTAGTCAGTAGCCGAAGGGACCTTGGCTCCGTTGTCCAGAAGCATTGCGAGATTATGCTACGCAGAATAAAGGGTACCTGAGTCGGCCGACATTGGTAGCTTTTGCATGCTTTCCATGAACGTCCGATGGAGCGAAGGGCAGCCGGCGCTCCTCCTCTTAGAGGTTATAGAATTATCAGAACTACTTGGGTGTCTGAGATACTACTCAGATATATCTTACTATACACATATTTCCGTATCGCACTATCGCCATGTAATTTCGCAAACGCTCCTGAGGAATTTGGTTCTCCCAAATGCTCCCAAGTGCCCTCAAGGTAAGGTATGCAATCCGGACTCTCATGAGCCCCAGCGAGGGCGAAGATGCCATGCTAAAATTTTTGATATATAAAATAGACGAGGGTACGGGCACATTACTCCGTACCTTAGGTATTCCCTACGCGCGCATATTGTCATATCTGTATACATCGTATAAACGGTATAAACAGAATACAGTAAATTAAAGCAACTACTGTACAGCATTCACTTGTTAGATGCCACAGCGCCATCTGCGCACCTTAGCTATATCCACTAGTACAAACTCGCTAAGATGTATTGTACTGTACGTACTACCCAAGCAGCTAACTAATCGTCTCTGAATTACCCGTGGATTATCGCGTCCTTGTTCGGAGATTTACTGTGCTTTCGCACTGTACTGAGTTTGAAAGCTTAAACATCCTCTTCCGACTCACTGCTGCCGAACAGTCCAAGAAAAGTACCGGCTGTTTCATTCGTGAGATAGACGCTCATTCTGAATTAGACCCTCTGCTGTATGATTCTTTGGGCTGATTCCAATTTGCTATCAGGAGAATCCTGTCTTCCTCTCTTTTTTTGATGTTTTCAACGAGTACATGAAGAGTACATGACCATCTCTCAAGAGAAAACATACGTCCAGCTCGGCTTTCATTTTATTTTTATGTCTCGCCATCACAACAGAACAGCACAACAGGACAACGACAGCCACCGAATCTTCCAAGAGTATCTCACATCAAAATTGAATCCGAGTGGAATGGCTACCCTAACATTGTAGTCATTTGATTCGATTGGATTTTTGACCCTCGTCACTGGCACTGCTCGATCGGTGGCGGCGACATGGCCGAGTCTCAATTACAAGAAACCGCAGCTCCGGCTGCTAACTCAGAAACCGACCCGGCCGCAGCAGCCTACAGCATCCCTACAAGACGCCTCATTGCCGTCGAGCATCCGTTGGTAGTAAGAGATGTGGATAAAGGCATACAGACATTCGGCCAATCTGCCTCCTTCAAGACAGTACGTTCAATGCCAGCCCTCCTCTGCACAGGTTGGAAGCTCACCGCGTCCCCCAGCTTGTTGAGTCGAACAATCCTCAGTTTTCCGTGCCGTTGTATCTCCGCTACGAGAACCCAACAGTAAGGCCAATTACTTCGCATAACACTCCGACGCATAATGTCGTGCTTCGAGTGACTGTGCCAAAGAGGACCGGTAGAAAGCGCAAGAGAGGCACGGACGGCCCCTTCGAGGGAACCGCCGTGACCGGCGGCCAGGAAGTCCCTTCAGACTCTCTGGGAGTTGGTTCGGTATCTTCACTCGACTCTCCCCTGGTGCTGAGGCGCAAGCTTGCCGACAATGTGGGCCGGTATACGGTCGAACCAGTGGGCGTTGTTAGGAATACTCATCGATACAGAGGTGGGTTCAAGTCGTGGCCGCTCTCTCATTCTTCACGTGTCTAACATGCATTTTAGGGTTCACGGATTTTCAGTACGCAATGGAGAATTCCAGTTTCATGAAAAGCTTCTTGGACAAGGTCCTTCCCGGCGAAGTCTCCAAGCTACGCGAGTTCAAGATCAAACCGGGCGTCGAGAAGCACGCAAACGTCGATATCATGCCACCCCCTTTCTTCACCGCCATGAATCTCCCATTCCCATACCACTATTCTCAAAATATTTACACCAAAAAGATCGAGGACACGGCTCCTCTCCCGGCCGGGGGGGACCTATCAGAGGAAGACGAGTACAGCCGCGTCGTGAATGTCACCCTTCGACCGCCGCCCATCGGTTACTTCATTCGACACGACGAGCATCCCGCCCCGACAAAACCGCACTACGAACCCGACATGTCGGACCCGCAGATTGCCATGATTATCACAGAAATGCGGAAAGCCATGGAGGAGCGGCCAATCTGGACTCGGCGGGGCATGTGGAATCGTCTAGCGGCCAAGTTCGAGGCCATCGAAGATCCCAAGAAGGGGGCCCTCGGGCCCCGGAGCGGCGCCCTGATCAAGCACTGCCTACCTTTCGTGGGCTACCAGTTCAAGGGCGGGCCCTGGCGGGATGCGATGGTGCGGTACGGCGTCGACCCCCGGTCTGATCCGCAGTATCGAATCTACCAGACCCTGATCTTCAAGCTGCACAAGACTCGGATGGGCAATGTCGGCAGCTCGTGGCAAGCTGTGCGCCGGGCCGAGGTGGCCGTCACCAATTACGGCAAGTTCTGGGAGGACAAGCGCAAGAACAACGCTCCGAGGGACACCCACATCTTCGATGGTGATTCGTACAACACCGATGGCAAGGTCTGGCAGGTGTGCGACATCACGGATCCGTTGCTCAAGAGGTTATTCGACCAAGCCCAAGTTCGGCCCGACGTCGACATCGACATTTCCGGCTGGTACTACCGTGTTCTGTGGGCCGTTGGCAAGGCCATCATGAAGAGCAAGATGCTCGCTATCCGCTTCAACCGAAGCCTGACAGACGGCGACTTCCAAAACACCGTCCGCGTGACCGAGGAGGCCGACAACGGCGGTGATGGCACGGGTGCCAAGACCAGCATCTCCATTTCTCTACCGGATCTCGACCTGACGTCCACCGAGAGGGAGCAGCTCCGCGTGTCCAAGCTCCGCCCAGGACCTCCGAACCTCCGGAGGAGGTACGAGGAGAACTACAGCCGGAAGCTGAAGTCCGGCTACCTCCACAGGCAGCGGGTCAAGATCAAGGAGAACGAGAGGAAGGAAGTCAAACACATGATCCGTCTCCTGAACGGGCGCGGGACTGGAGGAGACAAGGACGATGCCGAAGACTCCTCCGCAGACGAAACCGTCGGTAAGGACACCCTGGACGGCGCCGACGATGGCGAGTCGATCAAAGATTTTCTCGAGGAGCTGGACGAAGGAGATGGAAGCGAGAGCGGTAGCGGCAGCGACAGCGAGGACGGGGATGACGCGCACAGCGACGCCTCGGATTACGACGGCGATGCCAATATAGGCGCTATCGAGTACGGTGACGAGGATGAGGACGACCAGGAGGACGACCCGGAGGATGACCAAGAGGATGAAGAGGGAGATGAGTACATGGAGAGCGGAGTGGGGGGCGGTAGCAGTGCTCCCAAGTACAGCCTAGCAGGACTCGACGAGTCCAGAGACGAAACCGAAGAGGTGGACCGGGAGGACGCCGATCAAGAGGATTACGGAAGCGGAGGGGAGAGCGATGCTAGCGGGTATCGCCAAGGGTTTGGTGTCAGAGGAAAGGAGCTCCCTGGAGCGAGAGCCTGGGGCGGTGAAGACCACAGTATGGGGGAGGACGAGGATGGGGACGACCTGGATGACGACGTTGAGGAATAGCAGGAGGGTTATGAAAAATAACATAAAACTACCTTAGTTACCCTCGATACCGCGATGTACCTACTCTAGCGCTACAGGAGAAATATGAGAGCATAGACAACACATCTGTTCAATTCACAACGGCGCTTGACGAGTGATCAGTACATGTCGCGGCCTCCTCATTCGACTTGATCCATCAGCTATCACGAGGATCAAGGGTACGCCTAGGCACAGGCACCACTTCGACATTTCGGGGAAAGATGTATTGGAATTGGCATCATTTGATAGGTGGCTTCTATATGCTTAAGCCACTCAACAGCCATTTGGTGAATGCCAACCCCTTCATGCATACGGGCAGTGGTTGAACCACAGCCGGGAAGAGAAAAGAGAAACGTCTCTCATGCTGCCGTCCTATTCCATACTTTGTCCTTGTTTCTTGTCCCAGCCTCCCTTATGTCTTACTGTTCAGAACGTTATGTTTTACCACGAATCGTGAGGATCGATCCGGGCTGGTCACTCGCCCAAACTCGTATTAAACCAGCCCGCCACGGTCCCCACGGTGCCTCATGTAGATTTATTACTGCACCTGGAGGACCTTTTTCTTACTCGCCTTCTGCTCCACCATCGCCTCGGCCCACGCCTTTGCCTCCTCGACCGCCTTGCGCGGGTGCTTCTTGCGCTTCAGCAGGAATCCCTGGATTTCTGCCGGCGAGAGCTCTCCCGGCGGAATCACCGAGGCGAACTCCCCCGCGAGCTTCTTCAGCTCCAGCGGCGTGATGTCCAGGCGTTCGTCGTCGGGAGCCGGCGTCTCGGCGTCGGGTTTCTCTGCAGGGTCGGCGGTCGGTGCCGATGCTGCGTCCGGATCGGGCTTCGTCGCGTGGCCGTTTGCGGCGCCGTTCGGCTGCGATTCGGAGGGAAGCTTGTGCTCGGCAGTGCCATTCGCGGCGCCGCTCACCTGTGCGCGCTTCGTGGACTCGGATGCTGACGTTGTCGCCGCCGCTGCCGGTCTCTGCGCCATCGCCAGGAAGCGAGGCCGGGATCCGTGGCCCATCATGCGCTCGAAGAGCTCTTTGGCTTGCTCCTGGGACGCGTTCGAGAACCCAACTTGGAGATCTACGCGGCCCGGTCGGATCAGAGCCTCGTCCCTGGATGAATTTTGAGTTAGTGTCTGTTGCTACGCATCTCACACTCGCAGTGGGAGTGGCTAGAATGAGGTATAAGAAGAGAGGAGGGGAGGAGGGGAGAACGTACAAGCTTTCGGGCTTATTGGTGGTCATGATGAGCACGCGGCCTTCCTGCGAAGCGACGCCGTCGATGGCGTTCAAGAGGCCCGAGAGCGAAATGCCCTTCTTCTCGCCGTTGTCTCCCTGCTTGCGGAGCTCACGGGCGAGATCGGCGACCTTCCAGTCGTCCTTGGATTTGTGGCCCTTAGCCTCGTCCTTGGACGCGTGGGTGGTCGTCTCGTCCGACGCCTCTTCCTCGGGAATGCGCGAGAGGCCGGCGGTGTCGATGTCCTCGAGAAGCACGACGCAGCGGCGGGGGAGCGAGTTGAAGAGCCCGGACAGGTCCTCTTCGGTCAGGGACGGCTCGAGCAGCGAGATGACAAAGATGTCGAGGCCGAAGACGCCCGCCAGCGCGAACGAGAGCGACGTCTTGCCCGTGCCGGGGGGGCCGTAGAAGAGGTAGCCCCGGCGGAGGGGGATGCCGCGAGAGCTGTACCAGGCCGGCGCGGCGGGGTGGAGGAATTCGTTCAGGTCCGTCAGCAGGTTGACCTTCTGCTTGGCGTCGAGGACCACGGTCGACATGGGACGGACGGGGCGGTTTGCGACCTTGATCCAGCTGCGGCCGCCGTAGCGGCGAACATTCATAGGGCTCGGCCGCTTCACGATGGTCTTGGCTTGGTGGTCCTGGTAGTACTCCTCCTTGGCGTGCTGCAGGAGACGCTTGATGGGTTCCGGGGACCGACCGAAGCACGAGATGGTGAGCTTCTCCCGGTCCTTGTACTGGGGCACTCCGCCGATGCTGCTGTCGTCGTACAACGATTCTTGCTTTCGGTGCAGCGTAAAATAACGGCCGTCGAACCAGAAGCCATGCGTGCCCAGCGCGGGTGTGAACCGCGGCGGAGATTTGGCCTCCTGGTTCGAGAAGTTCAGAGTGATGCCGGAGCCGTCCGGCCTGATCAAGTTCGTCCCGAGATCTACGTCGTCCTCGATCTCCTCCCACGCGGTCTTGGACACGGTGTCGGCCGTCAGGGAACGCGAGTTCACCATGTAGGGCTGCGAGGCGAGCCACTTCATCATATGCGAGTACATCTCGTCGTTGCTACTGATGTGAATGCTGGCCATGAGGTATTGCTTCACGAGCCCGTAGAGCGTCATGTATACCTGTCGCCACAGCTTGTTCCCGGCCCAGAGGAAACCCACGATGGTCAGGATCACGGTGGGATCAAAGCCGAGTCGGCCGCCGACCATATTGTACAGCAGCACGAGCAGCTTCATCAAGGGATTGTAATGGCCCCCCAGCAGTGGCATGAGGCTCTCCATCACGCCGTCGGGAAAGTCTCTCTTGGTACTGTTGCCACCGCCCTCGCTGAAGTTAGCGGCTAAGGCAGGCAACGCTCCTCGGAGAACCCTGTTGAAGTCCATGATGACAACTCGGTCTCGGATCGGTCCCCTGTCAAAGCAGGTTGCTTTGAGAAACTACGCAGAAGACGGTCTCCACGGAAAAATAAATTAAAATTCCTCGATCCTTTTCGTGCAATGTGCGATGCACCACCACACACCGTAGTCTTCGATCTGGGGCAGGAAGGACGGTTCGTGGTATGTAGGTATTTTCGCGGTCTTTTTCCTCGAGCAGACCCAGTGATTGCGTCCACGGCGGCCAAATGAGTTTCGGTGAAGGACAGGACGAAGATGAAGACTGAGGCTGATAAAAGGAATGGTATGAGGCACCCAAATCTATGTCCCTTTGAGGTAGTTCTAATTCCAGACGGGGATGGATGCAATTGAGGCAACCAATATCAACCAGCCTGATCTGACGCCTTCCACGGAATGCTCAGCCTTGCCGAGTCTCTGAGCCCTGGATTAGGTTCTCTCTCTCCTTTATGTATATAAATATATATATACCTAATATATTCATACGGGGAGCTCAGCCAAGCCCAGAGTGGTCCTGGGGGGAAGCAAGGCAAACGTCTGGATGCGCGTCAAGCGTATGTACGAAGTAAGTCCCGCCCGCTAGTGGTGGCGAAGAGATGGTGTGGTAGCTTAGTGGGGAGGACAGAGACGAAGGGAGTCATAGATCCATACTCCGAAGGTTCGTATGCAGATACAATGCACATACATAACCAGCAGCTTTGTTTAGGGAACGCGTGGGTGGGTGGGTGTCTTGTATGAAGTGCGTTGTACCCTACCTTACGTTACCCGATGCGGAATATGCGACAGGGACGGGAGAGATGTTGGTTCTCAGGCCTTCGTAACAGCGATGTAGTTTGCGTACCCCATGCAATATCATCATGATTGTGACAAACATTTTGAGTCAAATAGCGTGAGTCGGGTGGAAAAGTGCTTGTACACAATCAGCTCGCATAGCATGCAGGCGGGCACGGCGGCGGGGTACAGCTGTCCTACAAGCAGACCATGCAGAAAACCCGCCTGTTGCAGGAGGCTTCATCTCTCCTATGCGTACTGCACAGAGGCAGGCTCAACAGAGAGATTCGTGGACGCCGAGACACAGGCGGGAGGACACATGGGAAAACCTACCGGTCATGTAACTGAGGTCTCTTACTCAACTACTATATGTAAGGTCGTTGGTAGAGTCCCGGGAAACGGGCATTGTTTCATCTACATATATCAATACTTGCATGATGGGATTACCAAGCTGCTTGCGAAAGACCACCACCACAGAAGGTAGCACGGTAGCTACCTACTTGAGCTGCTGGGCTCAATGGAGTTTAATAAATTGGATTGCCTGGGCCGGGGGCTATGCGCTCTCACTCACTGCAAGCGCACTATGCATTTCCAATGTGTGCGATGCATTATTAGCTGCATGCTAAGCTGTGTTTGCCGACGTGGCGAGTGATTCGTCTACATGATGCATTACGGCCGATTCCAATATTGTAGGGTCGTAAGACCAGTGGCCTCTTATTTCTGTGCTAATCTCCGTCGTATTTGCGCAGAAACCAGGCTGGATTGGATTCGCCAGTGGGAGCGCAGTGGTATGGGTTCCAAACCCACCTGTACCAACGTGCTGAGCTTGCCAACCAACCCAACTGAGCCAACTGAGCCAACCAGCCAACCTACTGTCGGCGGCGAAAGGAGGGGTCCTACGGGAAGCTCGCCGATACGACCAGTGGCAAGGTGACGAAGCCAAATCCATACCTTAGCAATTTGGGTTACCAAAGTATAGGCCGCCAACACGGCAAAGAAAGGCTAGTTTCCCTGTGGCTCTAATACCTAAGCCGGGGCTCAAGCTAGATTGCTCACTTTCTTGACAGGCTTGACAGGCAAACTGGCCGCTAGGGAAACAAAGCTTTGACTCATTGAAATCTAGGCTCGCTGGTCAGGGCCCAGCCTTGGCGATGCCTGCCTCTATCCCGTACCGGGCTACCCAAGCTATCCACGGTACCGTACCTGGAGTTGAGGCAAACATTGCTCAAGGCCGCAAGTTCAGTGACTGTTAGTCAGAAGATGACGATGTTGATCAACATATAGAATGGCACTTCCAATCAAACATCGAGAGAGGAATAACTCATAATCCCTGTCCCCGTGGCCAACGTCGTCATCCTCTAACTCTTGATGCCCACTAGACGCCCTCAGGTACCGTGAGGCATCCCTCTCTTGCCTCCTTTGCCTGCCTTGCAGTGCTTGCCTGCGTTCTTCCCTCCCTTTCCCGCGTATCTCCCTACCGTGCGTGCATTGCGTGGCTACTTGCACAGCCTTTCTCACCCTCCTTTACGTACTGTACATCCACCCACCATCCCACCCACCCTCTGGCCCAATCGCTCTCGCCGCTTTGCATGCAGTTTGCTAAGTGCTCGCTCGATAGAGAGGAAAACTCTGGCAGGCTGTGGTGGTTACCTGGCTCATCCTTGCAAAACATGACCCAGGCATCTCAAGATATACGCCACCTTGGAGAGCCGCAAACCATCGGCATATGGAGATCTCTCTTCTCAAACTCACTCCCCTCCTCCCCTCTTGTCCTCAGCATCTGCGCCGTACAAGATAGGCTAGCGCAGTCGCCTTGTGGTTGGCCGAATTGGATTTCCTGCACAACTGCGTCGGATTTCGACAATTGTTTTTCAACCTGCAGGAAGAGAAAGACGCAAAGTCATCGCCATGCTCGATAAAGGGGCTCTCGATTGGCTTATCTGGGCTTCACCGCTTAACGCGGATGCCGGACTGAAAATGGCCCAACGAAACAAAACATGGAGGGCTTCGGACCCCAGCGTTATACACACGCTACTATGACGTGGTTCCTCTTAGATTCGACATTCAAGGTCGGTGAGGACCAACGCGTGCATCAACCGCTCCGGCTGTGCCAAACTATCGGGAAATTGGTGTGATAGCACGGGTTCTTGCGGGGATCGCTGCAGCAGAGCAGCAGTCGTTTGGGCATCCGCGGGGGTCGCGGGACGACAACAAAGAGACCGCATGCACACCTCCATAAAATGCTGCAGGTTCCACGGCAGGGTATACCAGGTCCGCTCCCGGCCGGTGCAGCGCGCAGCGGACGGGCATCTCCTCTGCTATCTTTGGCGATGAACCAACGAGGGCCTTCTCCGGTGGCCGCATGGAGACAACTGCTAACAGCACCCGGATCCAGAGTGTTCCGTCGTTGCCGCAGAACGCAGCCCAACCTGCATTGCTTGCATGTTTCTGCGATTTGGACCAACACTTCCTGGCCATGTGACGATAATTCGTGCCACATCAAAGCGAGACCGAGCTCGCCCTCCGTCGCTCGCTCCAATGACCTGCCTGGAACTGCTTTCTGGTGAGAGGAACGCTTCGTCAAATCAGAGGCGTTTCCGACGCATGGCCCTAGGACAGTCTGGACACGGCAGAGCGATCGCTCTCTCTCCTGGGCTGGCTCTTGGGGACACCTCGTTCTGAAGGAACTGGACACCATGCATCCCTAAAGTTTGAGCGACAGACACACTACCCACTGAAGCCAGCAAAGAACCTCGCCCATCGTAGGACAATGTACTTCTTCAGGTTCGAAGCGCTAGGATTACGTACAATAAATATATGATATGTAGATACAAGGCCAGTCAAGAAACACTGTGTCTGTATCTGGCATTACCTCGTAGAGAGCTTCCTGGGTGGGGGTTCCCAGCATGTCTGGCATGTCCGTGTCATTACTTCGCGCGGGATGACCACCGGCTCGTGATAGCTAGGAAAATCCCGCACGGGAAAAGCCAAATAACTACTACCCATATGCGTTTCCGAAGCCCATATTTCCACGGCAGATTGGGCGACGCAGCACAAGTCAAAGGGTGTAAGATACCCATGGTGGACAGCCGAATAAGCGGATAGCTTCATCACGGTCTCGGCGAAGTCGGCGTGCCAGAACCGCTTCGTTCTGTCTGCCATAAATGGGCTCCAGCTTCTTTCTGCCTCGAGAGTCAGCTTTCATTTGTTCGAATTTGATCGGCGTTTCGATCTCCGGAGGGCGGAAGTGGGAAATGGACCACGGGGGTTTGGCGGGACACTCGGCTACCATACCAGCAAAGCTACACTCTCCTCGTTCCCCTTCTTCTCGGCGAGATAGAGAGGCGTGTTGTTCGCCATGTTCCGCGCATGGACGCTGGCGCCTCTTGTAAGGAATTCGACCAAGATATCCTTGTTTGGACCAACGGCAGCAAGGTGTACGGCTGTGTTGCCGGCATAGTCGGCCCTTTTCAGTAGCTGATGGTTGGCCTCGTCACCTTCGATTATCTCCCTCACGGTCTTCAGATCTCCCTGGCTGATAGCGTATCCCAGCGCCGTGAAAGCCGATTCGGCGGACGTGAGGCGGGCCACTGCTGCGTCAACACTGCCGGCCGGATGGGAGAAGGAGGGCAGTGTCATCTCCGTCATCTCTCCGCAGAGCGAATGAGCCATCCTAGCGGTCACCTCGGCGTACGAGAGATCCAGAGCCAGCAGGTAGGAAAGCTTGGTCAACGCCGCCTCGGTGGTGAGGTCGTGGCCGAACACGACACCCGCCCGCCCCAGCGCGGTCCCCGGCGCGTACAACGGCGACACAAATCCGTTGGTACACTGACTGACATTGACGATGACAGTGCCACGTTGAACCGCCTCTCGAATCACCGTGGTCAGGCTTCCGTCGGGAACCCCGCCTGGCGCGTTGCCCATTCCGAAGGTTTCCAGGATGAGTCCCCGAAGGTTCGGCACGCGCAGGACGGAATCCACCATCTCCGGCTTGATGCCGGGGAAGATACGCAAGCACGCGACATGGGCGGTGTCTAGGTGCTTCGCAACCTGAAACTCCTTGATCCGAGTTGGCCGGCGAACGAGCGCCCAGTTCACGTCCACGCCGAGGCTCGTGACCTTGGCTATGGGGTCACAGTTTGGGCTGGCAAACGCATCAAACGAAGAGGCTGAAACCTTGGTCGTACGGTTTCCTCGGAAGAGCGTATGACTAAAAAGCAGGCAGACTGTCCATGGTCAGTTCCGGAAACTTCTTTCGTTTATCAAACGTCAAGTCATGTAAAATCGGTGACAGAATGCGCACTCATGATCCACCCAAGCGAAAAAGAAAAGAAAAAAAGTAGTGTTCGCTTACCCTCTGGGATCACAAACGTTCCGGCAATGATCAAGGACCCGAGAAGGTTATCCACGGCGTCTGACTGAAGGGCAAAGATGGATGCCTGAGACCCCGTCAAGATGACCGGCTTTCCCAGATCAGACATCATGAAGGACAACGCGGAAGCGGTGTACGCTAGCGAATCTGTCCCATGCAGCACGACGAACCCGTCAAAAAGGTGATAGTTCTCCTTGACTGTCATGGCGATCTCGGTCCAGCCCCTATCGAGCATTGTCAGCTCCAAGCGTGTCCGAGATAAGGGGACGCGGCACCTACGCAGACGATATAGAGCTAGAGTCTAGCAGAGGATCAAACTCGAGGATCCCATATCGAATCTACATCCAAGCGTATGGGTCAGTTTCCAGTGTCTGATGGTCGATATCAGGTCTGATAAAGTCCTGGCCCATATGCGCTGGTGACAGCTGGTGCCACCATTACACAAGAACAGACAACCTTGGGGAGTACGAACATGTCGAGAGTATGCACTTGGAGGCGTCCTTAGGCTTTCTATGGCCATCTTGACGCCGTTTTTATAAGCCTGGAGGGGAACTGTCCGAGTGTCAGATCCTATCTCTTCCTTATCTCGGCAAGGCGGGTCGTCTTCTGCCCAAGCAGGCTGGTGCCTTTGAACCAGCTACACTTACCTGGTGATGAAGCGTCGTTGAAGGATGGACGCGGAGCCATGGCATTCTGAAGAAATCCTGTCATCGGTACCAGCCCATCCGGAGAAGGTTGCATGCATATCGTGCCTCCAGTCATGATGATCAACACCCGTGATTCTGGCAGATTAGCTTCGGGGTTTCCCCCTTCCAAAAAGAGCTGTCCCATCTCGCCTAGCTGGTCGTGCTGGATTGCCTCTTTTTTTTATCCCTTTTGTTTGTTGTTATGTTCCGTTTGTTTTACTTCAAAAAATACATTCTCTTATGGTATATTTTGGATATTCCACCGAGAACTACTAAGCAATGGAGTATTTCTTAGGACGATGCTAGCCGGCCCTAGTAGATAAGTCACCGCCTTCGAGGATCAGAAGGCGAAAGGATATGACCGAGTGCCTGGAGACACAATCCATAGCGGGAGAAAACAGATAGGGATTTCACATGACATACAGGAATGGATTCCATGGGTGAGCAGATCGAGACCGAAAACGGAGCTGGAAAACTAAGATACGCGTCATGCGTATTATAGGTGCTTGAATTCCACAGCAGCATTCAGTGGCCGATACGGGGTATCAAAGTTAGGATTCAGATCGGGTGGATCCTCCCTACCAACCATTCCGATCCACAGCATTTGCTTCTAATACTTTTTTTATTCCCCCGCGATTCAGCAGTTTTAGGGTAAAACTAGGCCATTCATGGAGTTTTCAATAACTGGAAATATATCTAGAATGGTATCCAGACGAGGGGCTGATATCTCTCGATAGACCCTAATTTCAATAACTAACCCTAACCCCAACCCTAATCAAAGCCTATGAAAAGGGGCTCTACCCCAGGCCGAGTGCCCGCCCAAGCCATCGTACCGGAGGGATTTAGTTTAGCAAATTCTTGAACCACGAAGCCGGGGGCGACCCCAACGCCGCGTATCTTGATAACCTGACCTTATCAGTGCTATCAAGTTTCTGCGAGGGAGATGTCCATTCGCCGCTGTTCCCGGACCGATACGATAGCGGATTGCACTTATAATTGTGATCTTGGTACCGAGGATTGCTTTCTCCGCGATTCGCTTGCGTTGACTAATCCTCATAATGCTATGCGTATCCTTCTCCAACACCAAAGTCAAGGCTGCCGCATGCCCATAGATGGTATCGCTCCACCAGGAAACTCTTCACATCCAGGTTGAGATCCTGGATCACCCGCGAGTCTGCTTCGCCTCGCAGGGCGACAGGTCCGACCTCGCAGGGCGAGAGAACTCTTCAACCAAGTCAACTGTTGCACTGGCCGCTGCCCGAAGTTACTATTTGGTAATTTTATTACTAATATTGCCGGCAGCCATCAAGTGAGAAACTGTATATCCATGGCATCGGGAGTTTCAGGCAGGTATGTCGAGCTAGATACCATCTTGGACGACCTGCCCGCATGTAACCGCTGCAGGAAGAACAGAAGAAGGTAATAGTTTGCCCGTCCAGTGTCAATCGCCATCTGTTTAGCTCTAACTGATGGTGACTAGATGCGACACCAAACTGCCGTCATGTGAGAATTGTTCCAAGGCAGACGTGGAATGTATATTTTACGACCACGTACTCCAAGAGGAGCTTCCTCGCAGGTTCGTCTGAGAGAAGACTTGCTGCCAGCTGCGGGATCTGACTCGTAAGCAGCTACATAGAGTCCCTCATCGACCATTTGCGCCGGGACATCGATGAAAATGGGACTTTTGACGGCCAGCCCCGCCGCCAGATGGAAGATGCGGCCAAGTCCATCGACGCCTCGCCTGCACGTTTCCAGCATTATTTTGCGTCTTCCAAGGGGGCTTACCGTTATCTAGGTGCCCAGTCGCCTATCCTAACCATAGATATGGATGTCGCGAGGCTGCCGGTGACTAACCAGTCACGAGTTTCTGGCCTGTTTCAGTCACGAGAAGAGAGCAGTACGATCAACTCTGACCAGCACCGCTACATGCTCCAGCTCTTCTTCAACTCGGTGCACAAAGTCTACCCTGTGTTGGACGCTTCTCTCCCTTGGCTGTCTGCAGAAATGGCACCAGACCTGGTTTACACCCCTCCTCAACACTTTATACGCCAAATAGTATATGGCATCGCATGTCACTGTGACAATACTCACGGATCTCTTCTCACCAGGCTAGCAGGAACGGCACACTCGCGTGCCTTGCAGTACATTGAAAAGGCGACGGCGGAGCAAACCATCCTGACTCTGCAGGTGGCGATATTATTAGTTATTTATACCTTATTCGACCCAACTAGTGGTAACATTAGCCAGCAGCTGGGATTTACTATCCGACTGGCTATGGAGCTTGCGGGGTCCGACGACGACGAGCAGCTGCAGATCCTCCCGAGGCTGCAGAAGATCGTATACTCTCTGGAAAATCACGTCTGCAGCGTGCTTGTTCGGCCAACTTCGATGCCGGAACCGACATCGCCGCTTATCCTCTCAACAGAGGATCCCCTAGAGTTTCTCTGCACTTTATACCGGATACAAGCAAGGATCCGGAACGACACCCTGGATGATGCCCTGAGACAATCGATCTTGACCGTCAGCGACAGCTCTCTTGCAACCCTGCATCCTAACATTGTCTCTACCCTGTGGGAGACATGGCTTCTTCTGGAGCCCTCAGCTACCGCGGCAGTGCGTCTGATTTCAGCCTACCTGGATGACGGCTACATTGCAGACTGCTTCTCAATCCCCTGGATCCATAGAGCGGGGACAGTGGTTATCGACGAGGTGCAGTCGGCGGCAGGTCCGCTAAGACTCGAGCTTGTACTAGCTCATGGACAAGCCATGGCTCTACTGACCAAGTGGGGGGCTAAGTGGGATGGCGCAAGGATAGTACTGAGCAGCCTCCAGTACCCCGGAATTCCAGGTACCGCAGGGAGGTAGGAGAATGGTGATAGAGCAGGTTACCAATGAACGTCAAACCTCAGCGTAATGTCATGAGTACAGTAGCAAGCAACCAACCAACCCAATTAATGCACTTTATCGAGTGATTGTGCCTGCACGGTCAGTCACTATATAGCTCTAAATCGGGCTGATATCTATTCTAGGCGGTATTTTGCACACCATCAATGGGCTTCCACTATCGCATTTATATCAGGTACACTTATCGCGTGGGACAGCCTTTCTTATTGCCATAGCGGGCCTAGTGACCTGACCTCTTATCACCTCTATTACAGTACCACACCTTACTTATAAGGGTATTTAAGCAAGCGTAAAGAGTGCGCGTGGGTTTCAAGCGTATCTTGTCCACTGCTTCCAATATCGCCAGTCACTACTAGATCTTATGGCAATCGCCTCAGTCTGCTGTGATGGTACGAGAATCACGGGTTCGTCGGCGGACCCAAGCGTGCGCGCGATGTAGAACACGCAAGATACACTGCGATGCACTCCCAGCGGCATGCTCTTCTTGTGCTGCGGCCAGAGTACCCTGCGTCGCCTTGAATGCAACCAAAAACCAGGCGGTGCCAAGAAGCATTGCCCAGTTTCTCGAATCGAAGATTGCAGAGAGGGAACATGAGAAGGCCACGAGAGGTGCTATTGTCAAAGTGAGTAGGATATATATATATATATCTCTCTTTCGTCTGTTGTCAACTACATGTAGCCCTTGTACCAGCGCTAAGAGTCGACCCAGGTGGTCGCCGACCGTGGCTTCGCCAACCCGGCGGTGAACCTTTTTCTAGATACCATTACGCCGTCGTTCCTGGGATTATCTGCCGCTGTACCACTGGCCCGGTGCGTCGTCGCAGGTACCAGACTACCCTCGGCACGGATGGTGCTAGGGGCTGTCAACGACGTCCATGAGCACCATCCGAGATCTATTATCAACCCTCATCCGACAAGCACACCGTTGTCCTCGGTCCCGGTGCACGTTGCCGATTTCCTCTTCCAGAATTATATCAACCGCGTAGCACCACAGTATCCGATCTACTACATTCCCGATCTCGAGTCGATGCACAACTGTGTGTTCCACCCGGAAATCGAGGCACCCGAATCGCGGTCTTCGGTCACGGTCACAGTCACGCCATATCAAGTGTTCACGCTTAGCTTGATCATGGCCATATCGCTGTCTACCGCTGCGCGCTCGAAGCAGGCCCGCGCAAACTCAATTGCCTCGGGTCTCTTTGAAAACGCCATGGAGCGCATCTCGAGCGTGCTGTCAAACGACTTACAAGGGATCCAAGCTCTCACCCTCCTGGCGCAGTACACATTTCTCAACCCAGGAGTTAGCAATTTTTGGCTTCTCAGTGGCTTCATCAGCCAGGCGTGCATCGACATGGGCCTGCACCACGAGCTCCCGAAGGGTTGCGGCATGTCTGCCCTCGACCGGGATATGCGCCGCCGCGTCTTCTGGTGCGCCTGGGAAATCGAGATTGCCGTATGCGGCGCGCTTCTCATGCCCATCACACTCTTGCGCAGCAAAATCACCGCCGAGTTCCCATCCCAGCTCGAGGATAGTGCCATCACCGAGGCTGGAATCGACCATAAAGGCCGCGTAACCAAGTTCACGTCGCATTGTATCTGGCGATACCGCGAGATCGAATGCGACATCGTGCCGGTGCTTTTCCACGGCGAGCCGATTCCGGCTCGCTTTGCGTCCTTGGACGAGTGGATGAAGCACCAAGAGGAAGCGATACTAAGATGGAAGGCGGAGATCCACGAAGCGACTGCGCGCAATACAGACCAGTTGGCCCAGTCGCAGTGGGATGAGATGCAGCTCTACTCGGATATTGCTACCGACTACATCCTCGTCACTCTGTTCCGGCCGTGTCCGCGCATCCGAGAGCCCACGGCAGAGAATCTACTAAAGGCTTTTTCGTCTGCGGTCGGGGTCGCCGACGGCAGCTGGAAGCAAGCCAACCTGGGATTCGGGAGCAGCAAATACGTCTTTCACTCGTGCTATCACTCCTTCTCGGCGGCCGTCGCCTTTCTACAGGCGCTGCAGCGCATCAAGCCCGAGATCGCCGCCGCGTACACCTGGTCGCACGTCGAGGCCAACATGTCGACGTTTTCGCGCTTCTTCGCTACGGTTGCGGAGCGGTGGCCCGCCGCGTCGAGGTGTCTGGAAGAATACGAGAAGCTTCTCGCCCTCGTCAGGAAAGACTTCACCGACTTTCTCGTCCAGGACGAGGCCCAGCGCGCTTCGGAGCAATCTTCTTCTCTCGACCAACTCGTGACGTCTGTCATGGGAGGAGACTCGGCGTACGATTTGGAAGAAGCAGTCACCTTTGGCAACTTCCTCAACGCGACTACTACTCCGGGCCTGCAATACAGCATGGATTACTACTCGCACATGCCGGTGGACTGGAACGAAGAGTTTAACTTTGGTGTGGAGGAAATGCCTCCGTATGGATGAGTGAGGCTCTATCTGCGTTTAGTCGTCCCCTCCGTTCGCTGGAAATGCCTCTAATTGTATCTATTCCCAAGATTTACCGTACTTGCTTGCCGCATTCCCCACGCCAGCTGATAAAAATGACTCGTGATGTCCCAAGCGTTCGATGCGCAGATTTCCTCGGAGAAGAGCGCATGGAGGTCTGGGAAGTACCTGCCAGCAGACAGCTCATACAAGCTTGTTTGCCACGCTGAGCCGTCTAGTTAGTACCTAAGGTATGTAGGTAGGTAGCTAAGACGGGGGCTCTAGTATTTGCGAACCCTCGTACTAGACAGAATGGCATAAACACATCAGCTTAGCGAAACCCAAGAAAGGTATCTAATCCCGCCTATCTTCGACCAACGGGAGCGTACGAAATACAAAAGTAGTCACCAAATTCCTCTCGCCTTTATCCACTAGCCTGGTGCGCGCTTCTCCGTTAGCGTGGGCGGGCTCTTAGTATCTGGTTATCGATCGTCTTGGCTCTGATAACGTTCTGGTTCTCCTAATCAGGAAATAGCTCTTGTTAATTCTATCTCCATTATCAATTGTATAGACAAGTCAAGTCAGGGGGAGGGGGGTTAGTGGCCGCGATTGCGTCCATCCCCAGCGTGGAGGTTGCGGGGAGGACTGCGCTCATCTCCGTCTATACCTTCAATGGTGTTTATCACTTTATCTCGGTCATCCTAAGTCTGGATGGCAGAGTTTAAATATACGACGTATGTTCCATGGAATGGCAGCGTATAGGTGTGCGCATGCAAAGAAATCGTTATAGCTTGGAACACTTTTTATACGTTGTTCTTTTCCAAATAACCTGCCACGATCATGTCTGCTCAGAAGCCCGAGCTCGAGATTCCCATCATCAACATTGGCGGATATCTCCGCGGTGATGCTGAAGCCAAGATATCCTGCGCGGCGGAGCTGCGACGTGCCCTCGAGGAGGTTGGCTTCCTGCAGATTGTTGGGCATTCTGTCAGCCCCGATCTCCAGAAGCGTTTCATCGAAGCCGTAGCGGCCTTCTTTGCGCTTCCCCAGGCCGAGAAAAACAATGTCGGCCAAGACAGGTCGCCGTGCAATCGAGGATACGAGCGCATGGGTATTGAGCGCCTCGAGGAGATCGAAGACAACAACAAGCTCGAGCAGAAGGAGGGGTTCACAGTCCGGCCGGAGCGGCCGCTGGGACGCTTCATGACGGGTCCCAATCAGTGGCCCGATACAAGCTTGCCTGGAATGAGCAGCTTCAGAGAGACATATATGGAATATTTTGATGCTGTGCACCAGCTCAGCACCAACATGTTTCGGCTCATCGCCCTCAGCCTGGACCTCGATGAAGACTACTTCGCAGCCTTCGCAGCAGATCCCGATGGTAAGCTGAGCGCGCGTGTGACTACTCGACAAGATGGGGACATATTCTAATCTTGGGTTTATAGGCATTCAACTCTGCCGAGCGCATCACTACCCGCCCACCCCAGGAGACGCAGCAGATCGGGGTCGTGGCATCGGGGCGCACACCGACTTTGGTGCGCTGACCCTCTTATTGCAAGACAATGTGGGCGGCCTCGAGGTTCTGCACAAGCCGACTGGGACCTGGCACCATGTTACGCCGATAGAAGGCGCCTATGTCATCAACATTGGAGACTTGATGCAGCGGTGGACGAACGACCGGTACCTCAGCACCATGCACCGCGTCATGTCGCCCATGTCGACCCGGCCGCGGTATTCGGTTGCTTTCTTCAACGACGGCGCCCTTGACACCACAATCGAGGCTATACCGACGTGTGTTCCCGCCGGGGAGAAGCCCAAATATGGGCCGCTGAAGGTGGAGGATCATCTGGTCAGGCGTTACAGGCAGAGTTACTCCAAGGGAGGCGCCACGATCAAGACGCCGACGACAAAGATGGACGACAGCGTCCAGCCACAGGCTATTGCCGCCTAAACAGACATTCTACTGGTTCACCTAGAGTCATATAGTTCTTCATAAAGTAGTAGTCTTGTAGTCTATTTTCAAAACTTATGCTATTGAATTTTCTCATCTTAGGATTTGCCAGTGTATGAACTGATATTCGCGCTGCGGAAACAACCCGTACAAGAAAACTCGGAATCTCGTTGGAATTCTACGTGATTTGTCTCCATTGGGAGCATGCTACTTTTTCCATAACCTAACTTGATACACTGGCAGTTACCTTACTTTGTCAACATTATTATACCACCGATATGAGCATGCAACCAGAAGGAGCATGGATCAGGCGTGGGTCGTTCCATGTACCGCTACATACCAATTGTGCTTGAATTATATCATGTTCGCATTGAATCTGGAAATATTTCATGCCTTGTATTCTGCAATCGGTGGTGCAAATCCACAAACTGTCCCATCCCTGATCTGAACCGTCTCCTCGCCCGCTTGTGCGTACCGGCCCGCTACCATGTCCTTCATATAACTATAGGGACAGTCGCGTGCCCCGTCCTTTACTGCCACGTAGCCTCGATGGCCAAGCTGATATAAGTTGTTTTCCACTCCCCACTCGCGCCTACGTCGTCGCACCTCGTCCACTCGAATCTCGCAGGCTACAATGTGATCGGGAGTTGAGTTGCCGCTCTCCAGGATATTGCCTTCCGGATCGACAAACATGGCCTGTCCCATGCTGCGCCAGGTGGAATCAGCTCCCGCCAGCGCCACGCTCGCTGTGAACATGAGATTTGCCAGCGCGTTCGCGCGGTTCGTAATGTCCCAGCTCTTCTGGATTGGCGATGTGTATCCCGCCGTGCGGAGGAGAACCTCGGCCCCGAGGTACGCGGCTTCCCGAGCCATCTCTGGGAACATGCCATCGTGGCAAATGCTGAGGGACATTTTGACGCCTCCGGGTCCGGTGAACACGGACAGGCCGCGGTTGCCAGGGTACCAAGGCTCCACGGGCACCCAAGGGTGCATCTTGCGGTAGTAGTCGACGATCTCGCCCTCTACGTTGATGGTGATGCCCACGTTCCAGGGCTGTGCGCCGGCAGAGATTGTGTTCTTCTCCATGATGCTGAAGACGCCCCATACCTTTTCCTCGGTGCAGACTTGCCGGAATGCCTTCACCTCCGGCCCATCCAGTTCGCACATGATCCGCTCGTCGGTGGACATAGATAGTCCGTGAATACAGTATTCAGGGAAAAGCACCAAGTCCACGGCCGGGTATTCTCGCTTCGCCCGACGTACCAAGTTGCATACATGGCTCGTCGCCTTGGCCAGATCCTCCGGGGTATCAACGCGGAAGAGTTGTGACTGCACGGCAGCAATGACGATGCCTCCGGTTGTCTTGTTTAAACCTCCTAGTCCGCTCATCGTGGGAATCTCGCGTATCTTGTTGTCGGGCTGAGTTTGTAAGGCCAGAGGACGGAGAGGGGATGGACTGGATCAATGTGCGTCGATATGAGGTGAGCCCGGTGTATGATTTCCAGTGAAAGAAGTCAAATGGCGATAAAATGACCGTGGGATACAAAACAACCAACCTAACAATTAATCTACCGGTTTATCAGAGGATGTCCTGGGTGCCTTTTCTCAGTATTACGGTCCCATGTCTATACTTGCGTCGCGCCTATTGGTCAGGTTGGTGACTCCGCGCTCATGTCCGCCACCTCCACCTTTGCAGGGGTCAAGATACAGCGAGAAGCACGGGGGCAGCTCGCCTTCGAAAGAGCTTATCGCGCGCTAACGGACATCAGCGCCGTACAACGGCGTTGCTCAACTCCGATAGAGTTTATCTCGCGCTAACGGACTTCAGCGCATGTATAATAGCGGTCCTGAGCACCCAGCTGGGGAGATACAGGACCAGCTCTGGAATCGTACTCTAAAAATCTAGACTTGGGGATTGGATGCAAGAGCTGTAGTTGTCAAATTGAGTAGATAACGTTTATGTATGAAATGATACATAAAAATCCAGAGTTCATCGTTTTTCTTGCGTCCTATCCCTTTGCCCGGTCTCCATATGAAACATCTTGCCTAGCCCAACAAGCAAACTGATTAGTGTACACAAACCCCCTGAGAAAAATGGACAGCAGCAAAGAGGGCTCAAAACGAGAACCCAGCGAGAAGCTGTCGCTGGGTCTTGAAGGGGATATGCCGCCTGCCGAGATCATCACGGGAGAGGTTCTGGAAGAGGATAATGAAGTCTTCAAGGTGAATGGAAGCGAGGCACAGTTCCGTACTCTTGGACTGTAGGTTTTCCCCTTCTGTCTCTCCCTCAGCTCTTCCTCGAAGAACGAGGACAGCGGGTAAAACACCAATGCTGATCTATTCATTCCTGGCAAGGTTCCGGACGGTCGTTGTCCTGGTCAAGTTATGTTTTGCTACCGGTGTCCTGTCTATCCCAGCTGCCCTGGGCGTCGTGGGCTACGGGACAGGACTTATCCTTCTCGCGCTCTGGAGCGCCTTGACAATGTGTTAGAACCACCCACTCTTGTCTGGGATGCCGTGAAAGTACCGTATGGACGAACTAATGCACTACTTCTAGACTACTCGTACGTCATGTACCAGTTCCGCATGAAGCACCGCGGCATTCATAATATCGTTGATGCTGCTATGCTCATGGGCGGTCCTATTGCGCGCGAGATCACCTCCATTCTCTTCCTTCTGACGTGGATGTAAGTTGGCTCCCAAAGGGCTGCGGTCGCAGCACATTCATCTGGTTTCGTATCTGATCAATATGCAATGCCAGCTTGGCAACCGGTTCGGGCTTCATTGGACTCTCGCAAGGCCTCAAGCTTCTCGCCAACAGTAAGGACTGCACGATCATCTGGACACTGGTGGCCGCGATTGCCACTGGCATCCTCTCAAGCATCCGAACCCTCGGTAGATTGGCCATATTGACATGGATTGGCTTCGCGAGCATCTTCACAGCGGTGTTTATTGTGGTGTAAGTCACCACTGCGATTGACTCTGCAGGGTGAGATGGCTTATAGCTAATTTGATATGTAGTGTCGGTGTCACTGTGGTTGACAGGCCCGCCGCAGCTCCTGCAACTGGGCCATATGAGCTAGGGGTAATTACCTTTGGCAATCCTGGTTTTGTGGCCGGTCTAGTCGCGGCGCTGAATCTCTTCTGTAAGTTACATACACCTTGGTCAGCTATGGATCAATGGCCAATGGCTTACAAGAAAAATACAGCTGGATTCGGCTCAACCTCGACCTTTATGCCCGTCATCGCGGAGATGAAGGTGCCAAAGAACTTTCCAAAGGCTCTCTTCATTTCCCAGGGCTTTCTCATCGCTTGTTACATGTCTTTTGGTGTCGTTGTGTACTTGTCAGTACGATCATTCAGAATGAACCCTGCATCAAAAGCTAACGCTTGACTCGTAGGTATTGCGGACAGTATATTGCCAGTCCTTCGCTCGCCAGCGCCGGCGGCACCCTGGAAAAGATTGCGTATGGCGTATCCATCCCAGGCTTCATGATGACTTCGACACTATGGGTTCACATAGCTGCGAAATTCGTAAGTGCATCTCAAGTGGCAACAGCCTCAAGGTGTTGAGCTCATAAGTTAACTTTGCAGCTTCTGGTTCGCATCCTGCGAGATTCGCAGCACTTGCAGAGCAATAGTGTAACTCACTGGGTGACATGGCTGTAAGAATTCTCACCCCAGATGCTCTTACTTTTCTTGTACTGACATATTGCTTATAAGATCATCCACTATTGGAATCACTGTCCTGTCCTTCCTGCTGGCCGAAGCTATACCATTCTTCAACTTTATCCTCGGATTCATCGGATCCCTCTGCTGCGCGCCGACATGCGTAAGTTGCCGCACAAGCTTTTGCCTCATCGCCGTATCCTTTGCAAGGCGCGTTGCTAACTACTTTGCGTAACGGCAGTTGGTTATCCCAGCTTGCCTAGGTCTGCATATGCAGCGCGGCAAGTTCTTTTCCAGCAAGGGAATTACAGCACTCTGTGCCCTTCACTGTGTGACCATAGTGGGGGGATCGTTCATGGCAGTGGCAGGGACCTACACGACCATCCAGAGTATCATCGATGCTTATGCTGATGGCAGTGTTTCGAGGGCCTTTACATGTTCTTAGATTATCAGAAAGAATATTTATCACCAAGTCATAACCACAGGTCGTTTGCTGGTTACCTACCTATACTGCTACTTGTAATGCTAGCCGTATTGCTACACTATCAACCATCCTGGTATACCTGCTCCAAGCTCACGGCCACCTCGAGAGCTGGGGTTTCGCTGCCCTCCTGTCTCGAGACGTCAATGCTACGCTCAATCGGGAGATCGATTTAATTATCTACCAGGAGTAGATACATGTCTCTCGTGAAATGCGGCGAGGTGGGTGGTCGAATGCAGAATGGTTCTCAGGAGGACGCCAACTGTACCAACATAAAACAATAAAAGAGTATGGGCGATAACTCACAAGGAAGATCGAGGTCCGCACCAGCGAGACGAGGAAATGAGAATCTTGTTGGCAGACGACTGGAGGAGTTTGCAGGTTAAACAAACCCCTACACAAGAGGGATGGGGTCAGGGATTAGACCACCACGGCCACTCATAATTTATCACTCACATATTTACGCTTTTTCACCATGGAGGGGCTTGAGGGGCAACGTGCTTACCAGGGACCAGGACGTCACCATGGTCCACCAGTCCACCAAGCGAACAGGCTCCAGAAGGCTCCACCATATTTAAACTGACCAATCTTGAAGCTCTAAAGCTCTAGAAGCTCATGCACCTCATAATCTCTTGGGAAGTCCACATAGAGAGCTATGAAATTTGCACAGAGAGAGTATTAAGCCAGACAAAATTTTCTCCCGACTACCACCATTCGTTACCGGAGCACCTACGGTTTTGTCGCAACTCGTCTGCTCTCCCCCGTCTCCGTTTGGAATTCACTCAGTCTCGCTGCGATTCGCGACTCTGCCTTTGCAGTTACAAGCTAGACCCTAGACACCCCGCGATCCCTACCTGTTAGCCATGGCAGCTCCGGCGCAAGATCCGCAGGTGACGTACGAGCAGCTGTCTCAGCTCGAGAATGACTTTGAGGATGTCGAGATTCAGATCAGTAAGCCACCCTCTCATACAAGATAGCGCAGTCCTCGATTGGGTGCCGTGCCCTACGCGTGCATCCCACATCGACGCTCGCTCGAAGCGAGGCTTTGCGCCGGTATGCTAACCCCTGCTTCCTATTTGCGCGCAGTCCGGAAGCAGACGGAATTGACTCGCTCTCTGTACGAGCGCCGCAGCAAGATTGTATCTCAGATTCCGGGATTCTGGCCCTTGGTCTTCGAGCAGGCGCCGCCTGACATTGACGAATACATCCAGCCCACGGACTCGGCCCTTCTCCTCTCCTCGCTGACGGCGCTGTCGGTTTCGCGTTTTGAGATCGAGGATGGTGGCAATGGAGACCCGCGAAGCGTCTCCATCCGCTTCGAATTTGCGCCCAACGACTGGCTGGAAGATGCCGTCATCGAGAAGAAGTTCTGGTACCGTCGCTCCAAGGACGGCTGGTCGGGCCTCGTGAGCGAGCCTGTCGAGATTCGTTGGAAAGAAGGCAAGGACCTGACCCAGGGTCTCCTGGGCCTGGCTAAGCGTGTCTGGGAGGAAGAGAAGGCAGCCCAGGCGAAGGGCGACAAGCAAGATAGCAAGGTACTCACCAAGACCCAGAAGGAGCTGCAGGAGCAGATCGAGACGATTGGCCTCGGAGGCACAAGTTTCTTCGCATGGTTCGGATACGCCGGTAAGATGATCTCGGCAGAGGAGAGCCAAGCTGCTACCGAGCAAGAAAACGAAGTCCGAAAGTTGCAGCGGGAGGGCAAGGAGATTCCCGAGTCGCTACGCACGCCCGAGAAGGAGAAGGAGGAGGGGAAGGAGGAGGAAGAAGACGATGACGAAGACAGCTTGGAGATATTCCCCGACGGCGACTCTCTCGCCATCGCGCTGTCCGACGATTTGTGGCCAGGAGCTGTCAAGTATTTCAGTACGTATAACATCATTCGCGCCTCTCACGCAGACTCCCCATCGGAGGCGCATTGCTTCTCCCCCCTCCCGATCGAAGACGCACTGACACCGCTGCAGCGCAAGCACAAGAACAGGATCCGGCGAGCGACTTCGAGTTCGAGTCAATTGCCGACGAGTTGGAGAGTGACGACGACGAGGGTGAGGACGAAGAGGAAAGACCGGCTAAGAAAGTTAAGGTCTAATCTTTCCAGAGTCTGATGCCTTTTGATCTACTGGCGAAGCAATCTACCTCTCAAGATACCCGATTGCTAGTCCGCCACATGCGTTGTCCTTTCATGTTGCCTGGAGATGGCTATTTCAATCTCCGTCCATTTGCAAATGGAAAATCTCAGTGAACGAGATATCCGAGCCCAAAAGTCTGTCTTTACTATGTACTTAATATACTGCCTTGGCTGCCTTGCAGAAGAAAGAACTTCACAATTAAAACAGCTGTATCCACTTGTCGTCGTGGACACTGAGATCGACTGAGATGATTGTCGCTGATCCCCCTCCGATCCCTTGGCAGTTTGGTTCTGTTCCCGTGCTTCGTCCGGAGGTTTCAACCTGTTTCTTCGCAGAGAAATAGACGTTGGTTTTCGCCGTGAGATATACTAATTATTGTTGGGTTGCCTCTCTCCAAGGGTTTGGGTGGCAGTTTGACGCCAGCGCAGGGATGGATTCTAAGATAGAGTCCGGGCTTATGCAGGTACTGCTTCGCAAGCTTCATAACCAGACGACCTTGACGAGCTGCGCTCCACGCTACGGTTCCTAGCTGCGGGGACTGCGCTAGACAGGGCCTGCGGGCTGTTAGCCAATGCCTCTCATTCCAGGGGATTTCGCTAACAAATTTTGCAGAAGCAAAGAATTGTGGAGCTCTGCACCAAATGCTCAAACTGCAAGTCCCGATGCCATGCATCCACTATGTAAGGCACTGTATATTCAAAACCCCCCTGGTTCTTAAAAAAGCTTTCGCGGCATTCAACCCACGTCGATTCTCTCTGTCTCTCTCTCTCTCTAATCCAAATAATTGACAAAGAGAAATAAAAGGCTCTTGGTTTTATTCAAGAATTAATTGCGAAGGCTACTCGTTTGCTTTGGTTATTTTTTTTAAGAACTGTACATTCGAGCAGCGAACAGATACATAGCAGGGATCCTGTCTGCCCCGCGCTTTGAGACGGAGGTGGCTCATGATCGAACCCTTTGTGTTTCATCATCCTCGCTCCCCTCTCGACCCAAACTCCTGTCTTGCCACGGGCCTGCCAACCAGGACTGGATACGAAAGATGCGTACCCCGTCGCGCCCGTATGGTTGTGCTCCAAGCCCAGAGATTGCAGGGCTCTTTTCGCCCGTGCAGTCGGAAAGGCACCTGAGCGTTTCTGGTGTCTCACCCGTTGGTACTTCGTAGTCGAATGTCGACGTTCCTCTCGTCCTTTCTTTTCTTTCTCCCATCATCATCCGAGGGCTGACGTAGATCGAGCCTTGTCGGCTTTTCATCCCTTCTCTTCTTCTCTTCTCAAGATAGGCCCTGGTGTTGGCATTCTTTCATTCATCTTCCTTTCTTTCATTCTACGTCCTTTCACACTGCTCCAGGCCGAGCATATTTTCTTCAGTCCCCTTTCTGCTTCATTTCTTCTTCTTCTTGGACCAGTGGTCTTGTTGTTGGTGATTCGAGCGCATAGCAGCTTGATCCCTTCCATATTGTGTGTGTGTATCTCGGCTGGAAACCCGACTTGTCCCGGCTAGACGAGCATACCATTCTCTTTGCTAGGTTTCTGTGTCTCCTATTCTCTTACCGACCGCCGGTATCTCGACCTTCCGCACAAGTACGACCATGAAGGGATTTCTTCGAACAGTGGGCGCGGCCTGCATGCTGAGCCATGGCGCAAACGCCATCCAGTTGACTCTCGGGGACGAGACGTCGGTCAAATCTGCCGCCAGCACAATAGCCTACGGCCTGATGAAGTACTACACGGGAAACAATACGGGTGACGTACCAGGGAACCTCCCGGATCCCTACTTCTGTAAGTGAGCTCCTATGACAAGTCTCCGACTTGCAGACCTGACCGTTTCTGCCTAGGGTGGGAAGCTGGAGCTATGTTCGGGACAATGATCGACTACTGGTTTGTGACAGGGGATACAACATACAATGAGGTTACGACAGAGGCGTTGCTACATCAGGTTGGCCCAAACAACGACTTCATGCCCCCGAATCAAACGAGAACGGAGGGCAACGACGACCAGGGTTTCTGGGCGATGGCAGCCATGTCGGCGGCGGAAAATAACTTTCCCAACCCCCCAGCAGGCCAGCCACAGTGGCTCGCTCTGGCACAGGCCGTTTTCAACGAGTACGCAACGCGATGGGACACGGAGACATGCAACGGAGGCCTGCGATGGCAAATCTTCACCTTCAACAACGGGTTCACATACAAGAATTCCATCTCGAACGGGTGCTTCTTCAACATTGCTGCGCGGCTCGCACGCTTCACGGGCAACCAGACGTACGCCAGCTGGGCGACCAAGATATTCGAGTGGGAGACGTCCGTCAACCTGATCACATCCGACTTCAATATCTACGACGGTGCCGGCATCGACCAGAATTGCACCCAGACCAACATGATCCAGTGGTCGTACAACCACGGCATCTACCTCAACGGAGCAGCGTACATGTATAACATCACCAACGGGTCCTCGATCTGGAAGACTCGCCTAGATGGAATTCTCGCGTCGACCACCAACTTGTTTTTCCAGAAGGGCATAATGAACGAGCAGGCATGCGAAGGCCCCGGCCTGTGCGACAACGACGAGCAGAGTTTCAAAGGGTACCTTATACGCTGGATGGCCATCACGACGCAGATGGCTCCGTACACCTTTGACACCATCTCCCCGTTGCTTCAGTCGACTGCCGCGGCCGCTGCCAGTGCGTGCTCGGGCTCGCCCGCCTCGGGCTTCAATGGAATCGCCGGCACTGCGTGCGGCTTCAAGTGGACCGAAGCATTCGACGGCCAGGTCGGCGTCGGCGAGCAGATGAATGCGCTTTCCGCCGTCATGTACACGCTTGTCAGCAAGGTTCAGACGCCCTTCACCGCCACGACCGGTGGCACCTCCCAGGGAAATCCAAACGCAGGCATGCAGACAACCTCACCAATCCAGCAGCTCGCCCCCATCACTACTGGCGACCGGGTAGCGGCCGGGTTCCTGACGACCGCTATCGTCTTCAGCGTCATCGGCGGCAGCCTGTTTGTTATCAAATAAGTGGGATGTGCCGGGATGACTCGCCCTGGCCCAGCATTTCCACGCTCGCGGCGGTCTATCAACCCCTCATTCTCCTTTGTTTCTTGTTATATGCCGCCTTGCGGCAATATTGGGAAGGTTACTATGGTTTCTCATGATCTGGCGTTTCCCGGAATCTGGATTGATTTCATATTTTGGCATTGGGACGGACTGGGTGAAGGTCAAGTAGCATGTCACTCGACGGCGAGATAGACGGGGAAATTCTCGGTTGGAGAATACCTGATCGTACTAAGCCGAGCAGATATCTCGAGGGTTTTGATGGCCGTCGGATTGAGATAGTGCAGCTTACACAACAGAGGCTTCTCTGCTCTGAGCAAGAAAAGAAAAGAAATTGCACGCATTCTACGCCTTGGTGACAGATTAAATTCATGCACAGGAAAAAAAAATTTGTGCATCGAAAAGAAAACCGTCTAGGTTTGCCAAGTAATGTGTTAGCTAAGGTACCTTAGCTAGCCTCACGTCGCCGTGACCCCTTTTTGGGGGGCTAGAAGTTGACCCCCAATTCTCCCCCAATTTTCAACCATGACCCCCAAGTCCTATCCTCAACAAGGATAGAGTGGTTGCAGTAGTACCTA
>FTLB01796000.1_pt1 | contig 30447 bp, 33 predicted proteins | sample 1658291 | NCBI WGS metagenome assembly FTLB01 (sample SAMEA3914812, study PRJEB12502) | metagenome | biome: forest; material: soil | place: Canada | collected 2011-07-07 | depth 0.1 m
GGGAAGCAGAGATGCTGGCCGCGAAGAAGCTGAAGAAAAGTCGTCTTTCCGGACAGTGAAGGCCCAACGACACACCAGTTCTGAGGAGATGCGCTCTGGGAGGGAAGCTCGAAGGCTAGTTGGGTAAAGAGTGGAGGGTTGGGGTGTGGTGACGCCGCATGGGGATGGTTCCGGTAGAATGTGCCATTGGCAATCCGAATGATGGGCGGATGAGACCTGAGGCTTCTCATCTTGCCAATTGACACATCCAGATGGGTAAAATGGCTGCTTCGATCATGAGCTCCTCGATCATGACTCAATAAGTAAGAGCTGGCATCCAAGAGACTAAGCGATGTCGGACACGATTGTAGGGTTAGGGTTGAGTAAGGTTGTCGTCCTGAGCCGCTTACGTAACAGCCTAGTGCGAGCCTAGCCTCCAAGCTTCAGGCCTACGATCTGACGCGAAGCTCCTGTAGCCTGAGACTCGCAGAAGCTGTCCAACGTAGACAACCATCAACGAACATCCTCTCCCTCAGCCTTTTCCCACGCGAATCCTTGAACATCAAATCGACGACGATTAAACCAAAGAATCGGTCCATCGGGAATACTCGCAATAGAATAAGCCTCGAATTGTCGCATCGTCATCGCCGCTCTTCAAACGCCAAGATGGTAAGCTTTCTCTCGCCGTCCCCCGGGGGCGGACAAACGACCCCGTAGTCCAGAATCTCTACCATGTTGGACCCTCCGCTGACCATATCTACCTCTTCAGTCGCTCCGCTTCGTCCCCGCTGCCGACCACAGCTCGGCGTTCAGCCACATCAGCACCCGCGAGAAGGGCGCTCCCTCGGCGCCCGGTCTGCACGACACGCTGCGATTCGGCGTAGGCCCGAACCCGCACAGCGCCGACCAGCCCGCCAGCGCACACCCGCTCGAGTCCCGTCTCAAGGCGTGGGAGGCGACGCAGGAGAACATGCGGATGGAGACGCTGCGGCGGACGTACGGCATGGCCGAGCCCATCCGCCGGGGCATGGAGCTCAAGATCACACGCGACGGCCAGTGGCGACCCTTGGCGCTCAGCGGCGCGCTGGGCACGAGCAGCGTGCACGAGGAGATCCTCCGCGGACGGGACGAGACGATCACCTGGGAAGATGTGTTTACGGGCGAGGAGCAGCGTGGCGCCGTGGCGGTGCACGACGAGATGGAGCGCAAGTTGAAGATTTGAGGTTGAGGAGGCACGGGGTTGGAGACTACAGCGGGTGTCTTTTTCGAGTTGGGAAAATCTTCCAATCTTTCCCCGAGACACACAGAGAGAGAGAGAGAGGGCATGTCACGGACGGACAGAATACACTCTTGCCTGCTACCTAGGCGGCATCAAGTCGAGAAGCGTGTAAGATAGACTTCATATCCAGCACGAAATAGAGACAAGAAAGAACTCTAAGGCTCGGGAGGCTTACCGCTCCCGCTTGCAACGTCTTTGTACTATGGAGAGTGTCGTTTATATGATGATAATCAGAACGGGGTTTGACGGGTCCCCGGGCCCTTTCGCTGGTTTCCCCCACCCTAAATCAAATAACAAGAGTACAAGTGACACTATATACGCCAACGAACCCATACCTCACCCCTTTAGACATTATATAGGAAAGACTCCCTCTCTCATGTGAGCCACCGCGCTCCACCATCCGATGATGCATGCGAATCTTGGTGCCGAGGCCGCCGATTCTGTCGTCGACCAAACTTTAGAAACACATCACGCTGCTGCTGCTGCTGTGCTGACGAGAGCCTCCTCGAGTGAGACATGAACGCTTTCTCGTCAAGGCTCTCTCTCTTTCTCTCTCTCCCCTCCCTGCCCGTTTCGCACCCTCTCGTACTGTCAATCTCTCTCCTATTCTGAAGATGGCGATGACGGCATGGTCGGTGCTTCCCCGGCTGCTTCCGCTTCCGCTTTCGCTTCCGCACAATCTATTTCCAGCCGGTTTAGGCGCGAGAACGTTGGCGCCCGGGGTGGCTGCGGACGCAATCCGATTTATAGGATGACGCAGCAGCCTCCGCGGGCTTCGCGGTTTCTCCCCTCTCGCCCGCCGGCCTTACCGGCCTCGTCTTCCTCCATCATCTCGGGAGGCTTGACCGACATGTGAACCACGTTAGGGCTATCGGCACTAAATTGGTATTCTGCAGAGATTGGGTGATTGGTTAGCTATGGCAATGCTCGGATTATGGCGAGCGATGGGGAGCGGAGTCACGCCGTATCGACCTACTTTTGAGCTGTTCCTTGTCGTCGAGCAACTTGCCGAAATGGATCAACCGTATGCTGCTTGGACTCGCGGGCTTTCCGTCCCACTCCTCTCGCCACTCGCGCAGTATCAACTCCTTCAGCTTGTACACCGAGATGCTGAAGGGGTCTTTCTTGCCGGCGTCGTCGTTCTCGGGGATCTCTACGTTCCGCTTGCTGAGATACTTCTCGTCAATCCTGTAGGGATGTCTCGCGCCGGTGGGGAGAAGGAGCGTGATGTTGCAGACGTTGGCGTCCGATAGAGAGGTGTTGGTGTGGCCAGATGGCTGTATCTGGAGCGAATCGTCTTCGTCCTTGTCCTTCTCCTTGGCCGCCTCGGCAGGCGTAGCAGGCTGCTCTTTATCTTTGCCCTTGGAGGGGACACCGTCTTCTGTTAGTGTCTGGACAGTGGCCGCTGATGTCTCGGATTTTATGGCCGACGGGGCGGTTTTGCTCTCATCTCCGCTGGCTGGTATTGAGGGTGCGGCAGGCTCGAGTTCCCTCGTGGCCTCCTTCTCCTTCGAGTCGGTATTCTGGGCTGGTACAGCATCATGAGCGTGCTCAAGCACCGGTTGGTTTCCGGCCGGCTGCTGAGCGTCGCTCGCAGGGGCGTCGCTGTCCGTCATGTTTGCGAGTGAGGTTCTCCGGGGTGGTGGTGGTGGTGGTGGCGGCGGAGGAGCAAACTGCGACGGATCTCGATTCGCTGCGCTGTGCACAATTTTTTATTTTGTATTTTTTTTATATCGCAATCGTACAGGGCGGTACGAGACAGGCTACCGCGAGTAGGCGCTGCTGTCGTGATGGAAGTCGTCTGAGTCTCGACTCGTTGGTGTGGTGGCTGCGAGAGTGGCGGCAATTGGTAGCGACGGATATCTCGATCGGGAGCGATTGATGCTTGCGGAGAGAAGAGGGCCCGCAGACCAGTTCGAATCCAATCAGGGAGGCCAAGACGGCCACTGTTTAGTCAAGTTGAGGTTCAAGTTGCGATGTTGCTGACATCGGATACGGCGGGCGGGAATACGACGATCTGCTTGGGAGAAAGCGGTCGCAGGGCTATCTACGCTCCGGAGCCAGTGGATTGGAGATGACGAAGATACCCGAAGTCCTCCCGAAACAACCCCTTGTTGTCGTGCAATTGTCGAATGCTGCGTGACCATGCACCGTAGGTACCGATCCGGGATGCTTCGGCACGATTGAGATGGAGATGCAGGCTTGCTCTGCGGAAAGGGGAGGTGGGCAGAGGGAATTGGTGGCGAGTCGGAAAGACGGATGGTGGTCAGGACACAGGCAGGTTCAGGACGACAGTGAGATGGATGGGGAACTCGGGAGGGGGTGGGCGCCGTACTAGGCCCGGACGGACCAAGGCCCCAGGTCTGAGCTGGCGTGGGGATGAGGAAGTGAAGTGCGGCGCCGCGGCCTGGGCTACCTGAACCTTTTCCACGAGAAGACCCCTTCCCCCCCCAAGAGAAAACGTTTTTTTACCCTCTTTCCTTGGAAGCCAGCCGCTAGAACTTGTTTGGAAGTTCTTTCATCCAATGCTCTCGCGTCGCTCTCCGCTCTAGTTTCGTCGATGGGCTGTGTGCGTGTGGGTGTGTCGGTGTGTGTGTTCGTCGTTCTCTCAGCTTCCGGAAGAAGGCAATGAATGCTAGGAAGCGCACGGGAAGATGGAGCGAACCCTGGTAAAAAATGGGGCCACGGAGTGGGCAAATCGATGACGAGCTGAGGGATCTATAATAATAGAGGCTGTTTACCCTGCCTTTTACTTGCCTTACCTCCTTGCCTGTCTTGATTGCCCCTGCTTGCTGGTCCTTATCGATCGATAAGAGAAGAACGAGTGTCATGAGAATGAATGTTCAATCGCAGAGACGAGAGAAGGCATGGGACTAAAAAAGGAACATCTCCCAGTGCTTGGTGGGGGGATGAAACATGTATATTTTGGGATGCAACCGAGTAACGAAAAGAAAACAATGACAATAATCTCCCCCCAAAAAAGTAATGTTCTCCTTGAGAAGGTCTGGATTCATTGTACAATACATACAAAGTACATATCAGTCGCAAGGTTCAGTGCCTGAGTTACAGTCCCTCAGGTTATCGGCTCCTCCGTGTGAGATACAAGACGGAAACAGGCAGGACCTGGTTTTAGGTGGCACGGCTTTCGCTCCTGCTCAAAGCCATGAAACACGCTCTTTCCTCCCCCCTCGTTGTTCCACATTGAATCCCATTGAAAATGAGACGTTGACATTTGGGCCCCAAGGAATTCTTCTATTTTCTTCTTCTTCTCCTTCTCCTTCCTACTCCTCCTTCCGTTTGCTGACGGCATTCTTGTTCCATCATGTAGCAGCAAATGCTCGAATTGGAGATTTACGAGGAACGAGGCACGAGACACGCGACAAGCGGGATGGGGAGGGACCGGGGAAACATAATTTTTTCCCCAGTTCAACCTAGTAAATTCGACCACCGGAATGGTGCAGCGAACTACTACGTAAAAGAACACAAGCGAAACCGTACTTACTACCATGCGTTGTACATACACTTTACCTATCTCACCCCAGGTACGAATTCTAGATGAAATGATCTACCTTAGGGCGGTTTTTATTTTTCTTAGTTTGTAGCTAAGCTATCTATTCCTCTACAGTATCCATACGGGAGTAATACAGTACACCTCTCTACAGTATGAGGGAGAGCAGCGCTTCACTTTTGCCTGGTTCCGGTAACTTGTCCTCTTTCAGCCCCAGTGGACTTTCTTTGTCGCTCATGGGCCTGTCTCTCTGCTTCGCTTTGCCCGGGACCAATTCGTCATGCACGCAAGGGTTCCCCACCGATACCTTCCCGCCAAAGTCCCGGTCTTCACCGTCGGGTTGGGGTGCTGCTTCGGGATATGCCTGCGAGTTTCCGACTCTCGGAGAACTTTTTTTCTTTAGCATTTTTGCTCACATTACGCCGCCCTACGTCGCTTAGTAGCTAGTGCTTCGAGCTGAACCGTACTGACATGCGGCGAATGCCGTATGAGAAACCTCCCTTTCTTTGAATGCATTTTCCATTTTTGCGTTCTATTTAGCATGAATTTTACCCTGCCGTGACACGAGCACTTGGTAGAGTCCAGTCTACAGAAGTGGTGTTTATTTCCCTTGGGCAAACTGTCTAAGGTTCAGTCGTAAGTGAAAAGGATCCAAAACAAATGGTTCGTGATATCTACCTCAACAGCATATGCGGCTTATCTTGCGAACAAAGGCTGAGAGATGCCGCCGTCAAGAGAAATTCCAACACCGGGTTGCCTGCCCGCAGCCACTTGCACAGCTGACAGTTACCTGCTGCCGGCTCTCTCGGGAATAAATACTTCACCAAGAGTAAAGCAAAGAAAGACAGGGAGAGTGGAGTCCCCGAAGTTAGGAGTTAGCTGGGTGGCTGGGTCGGTCGAGGCTCCTCCCTCCTCGCAGCTTCGTTGTTAGTCAGCTAAACAACCACTGTGGACCGTCAACTACCTTCTTCTCCACCACCAGACACCATCAGATAGCTACTATCATATCCTCTCGGCCTCCGGAGAGCAACCAAGCTTGCTGTCTAGGTAGGTATGATGCTGGTATCATGGAATCCTGTATTTACGTCTCTGCATCGCCAGAAAGATCGCACCATTCTGCTTCCACAAGAGCCGTAGCATACGATTATGACACCAAAAATGTGAGATAAGCTCCCACGAGGCTCCGGCGCTACGGACACTACCTACGGTAGGTAAGGTACGTCTCTTAGTGGTACGCATTATATATACGACTGAGGGCCGCCATGCCGATGTTACCCCAGCGCGTTGCCGCAACAACTTCTTCCTCGTAGGCCATCCCTGTTGTGCCATACCAGGGCCTTGTTTGTATTTTGACCATGCCTGAGATGACAGCGCCCCTTCGTTGTAGTACTCATGACTATCTCCTAGAAACCAGATGCCTCTTACATCCAGTTCATAAGCTCCCCTCTTCGCGCAGGTCAGAGCCCACATCAGATGCTCGCGTTATTTAGTCAATCTTGGTCAAAAGACGGGCCGCCCTATAAGTGAACTTAGTATTGTCCAAGAATACAGATTGCCGGCACGTCATCCTAGATGAAAATTAAATTGAAAGCTGGATTTTCAACTGCCACCCTCCTCTGTGCACGGCAGCATTCGCTGTATTATCTCGTCGAAACGCTGTCGGACGTCACGGGAAAGAATCCATCTATTCGCAACTTGGGCTATCCGACGTGATCGAAAACTGCAACAATTTTGAGAATATCTGGGACATCTGTTCCTACAGACCCAAGCTAGAGTTGCTATGGTTTTGGATTTCACACCGCAGGGCAATGTCTACTGCTTCCCATCTTCACCTGAGACAACAGTACAGGAACCGGAGAGCTTGCCACTGCTTGCTATGATTCTTGCAGTTCAATCTAATGCGATTCGAAGTTCTGAGACGCTTCCTAGCTCCAGCACAATGGAATTCGGGCTTGTCCTCCGGCAAAGCTGTGCCGCCTCTCCTAGTTCGTGCCTCACGGGCTTACTTATTTATAGACTTACAGCGCGTTCAATACCTTCTCAATCTTCTCCTTGCTTCGTTCTTCAGCAGCGATGAACGTTTCAAGCGCCACTCTCAAGCGCCTAGCGGCCTGCTTGTCGGCAGCGATTGCCTCGTCCAGTGCCTTGCCGTTACTGGCGAGATAGTCGGTCTTGATCGCCGCGTCGATATCCGCCGGCTTGTTGTCGTCGTCCAGCGGATCGATCAGACTCAGAGGGAGGAACCGTTCGGTAAGTACCGTCGCGTCTCGGTAGGCGTGCAGCAGTCGTCCCGGCCCTACGTGCGGGAGGGCTCTCTTCGGTGCCTCGTCCGTCGGATCGTACGGCAGGGACGAGAGCTCTTCGAGGAGCTGAGGCGAAAGCGTCACGGAATGGCAGCCCATCTCGGCCGACGCCATGACTTCCTCCGCCGAGATGAAGCTGGCGTTCTTCACCAGCGGCTGGTCCTGCCCCGTGAGCTTGTAAAGCTTCTTGTATGCCTCGATGATCTGGATAATCCGGGGCGAGTTGGGATGCTCTGTAGCGGGATCCAAGAAGTGACTCCACAAGCTGCGATTCTCGTGTGCCTCGAGCTCTGTGAAGGCGAATTAATCCCTAAAAACAAATATACACGTGACCAGAAATGTGCAAATTGCCTACCGTTATAGTACGGGCTGATGAAAAGAGTCCTAGCCTGGCTGCAAGCGACGGCTTGTGGGATGCCGAACAGGGCGGTGCCCAGGGTCTGTATGCCCTCCTCCTGGAGAATCTTAGCGGCACTGAGTGCCGGCCCAGCACTGGGAATCTTGATACAGAAGCGATCTCTGGGGATCCCTGCCTTTTTAAATTCCGCGTCATAGAGGCGGGCGTGAGCGAGGGTAGCTTCGGCATCGTACGCCTTGGACGGGAGGGTCTGGAGCAGGACGCGGCCAGAGATCTGTTCAATGTTCATCTTGCACATGAGCACCGACATGCGTGTGTAGATCGCAAGCCAGCCTTGGTCCTTGAGCTCCGATGCAACCTGTTTGAGAAGCTCGGCGTTCGATTCATGCCCGAGCTGGATGTCTACCCAGAGCTGGTTGCTCGTCTGGTCGTGGAACTTGATCTTTGGTGCCATCGACCGGACATACTCGGGATCCATCCAGTCAACATCGACATTGACTTGTTTACATGATGCGTCAGCCTCCTCTGCTCTCAAGAATATGGCCTTCCCCCGCACTAACCTTGTGTCTCGAGCTGGTCTAGCCAGCTGATGGGTGCCATATTTGATAGTTCAGTCACTTATGATCTAGAGAATTCTATGCACTTTCTTTTCTGATCTCAAGAGATCTTGGGCACCGCCGTTTGCTTGATTTCCAAACGATATTAAACAAAAGGGACTTTCGGAGCCTAGCGAACGCATTTACATGAACAAAAAGCAGTCATGCCCAACTTGACCTCACGTCCTGTAGGTCAGAGCTGCCCGCATTTTCTCCTCTGCGACCCCACCGGCTGCGCAGCGCGTCTCGCGCACCCGCACACCTGAGTAATGCAGTTGCACAATCACCCATACGGATACTAACATCCGTATTTGTGGTGCACGATGGATCTTGGAGGAGATTCGTACGCCTCCGTTTCGGAATCCGAACTCGGCCCGTGGCTCTGGGGCCCGCATGAGAGAGCTGGCTAGGCAAATCATCTGGCCGATGAAAACCCTTCCAAAGCAGTCTCCCAGTTTGGAGTTTATGCAATTTGTCAGAGACTCAATAGTGCTCTACTTGAAAACAGCTATGGCCAGAGGAGGCAGGTGGCTTCTTCGTGGTGTAGTTCTGTGCAACGATGCAGACCCCATTGAACCCTCCGAGACCGGTTCGATAAGTCTTGAGGGTCCTTTTAAGCGGGTTCATATAAGAGTTCCAACTGTTTTGAGGGTGCTGGCAGCTCCTGGCTCGCAGGGGCAACTATGAGTATTACTCAAGGGCTTTAACACAAAGCTGAGCCGTCTATCTAATCCCGGGGATAACTACGGACCGGGTCGTATACCCCCGAGCCCCTTGGTGCTTCTGATACCAAAAACAGAAAGCTATCAGGGTACGGATCGAGAGAGGTTCACCAAGGACCGAGAACGCCGAATCAGATCCACTGCTTACCCCACGGTCTCCCCGCATGGGGAAAATATGGAACTATGGCTCGGCTGCCCGATATGCACAAGGATACTGGTTGTATGGTGTCCGTACGATGTGTTGTTGCCTAGGTTGAATGTTTGTCGGGCTTGGACTAAGTTGTGAAATAAAGGTCTTACGGGACCAGGCTCGAGGCTGAGGAGTGAGATATATTTAAGCGCTGATAGATATACTCTCAGCTAGCGTACTAGTAGTTGCTGTCTGCTAACGAGCGAATCAAGATATGTCTATTATGGGACATGAAAACGTACCTGGGGATATAAAATATACCTGGTTATGTATATGTATGTATATATATTTGTTGCAGACCCAATAAATATGCTCTGATATCCGATGCCTAGATATCCGTATAGCTCGGGTAACCCAAGTCTACTCCGGAATCCAAAACCATCCAACCCCAGGCTCTTCCTCCTTCTCCCCACAGAAGACCCCACGGGTCATCGCCAGGGATGAAAGTGCCATCCTTCTTGCCTGCTTGAATTGCCTCCATCGTCGCAAATGCCATGAAGTGTCGCCTCTGGTCCCAGTCCTCGAAGGCGAGCATGTTGCCCGGGATGCCGTGGCATAGATTGGGCTCTTTCGTCAAGACTCCCATTTCCCAGACGTTGCGACGCCCGCGCTCGATCGCGACGTCGAACCGGCTCTGCATCTCGGCCGAGACGTATGGGCGCAGTTTCATCAGAGACATGACGAACCCCGGAGCGCCGTGGCAATAGTGCACCAGATCCGGCTCGCCGAGATTCGGGTCATCCGTGATAAACCAATGGCCATCCTCTGTCTGCAGATCGAGAAGCTCCGACAGCTGTGCCTCCAGCACGGGCGCGCGCTTGGGGTCGCAGAGGATGATTTGCGTGACGATGCCAATCACGCCATGTGCTGCTCCGATGTAGTTGTGCCCATGGAACCTCCAAGGCATGCAGCCCAGGAGATAGTCGATGAGCGGCTCCATGCATCTGTTCATCGCGGCCGCAGACTCGGGCACCCAATGTCGGACGATCCGCAGGAGGCTCAACGTCCCTGCCCGCCCCGCCAGATGCTCGTTGTCCAAGGGAGGGCAATCAAACCCGGTGCTAACCGCCTCCTCTAGCTTCGAAACGTACTTCATATCTTTGGTAACGCAGGCCATGACGGTATTGAATGCCAGGTATTCGTTCTTCACGCCCCATCCATTGAGACCGCTAGCGTCAGGGATATCAGACTGGCCGCAGTCGAGGTAGGCATTGCACCATTCAGTAGGGGTTTTCCCTTCGACAACGAGCTCGGGGTGTGTCTGCGACAGCCAGAGGAAAAGATATGCTATGGATGTAGGGCCAGTCCAGAGGCCGACAGGCTTGTCTTTGAAGGGGTCTGTCCATGGTTTTTTCGGTGCACATCCAAGCACGATAGACGTAAGGCTCTTGACCAGCTGATCCCGAGCATCAAGGCCATTAAGGGCCGCCGGCGGCACAGTGTTTGCGATATACCGGGAGGGTTTACTCATTGTGAGCGACGGGATGGGATGACAATTCGAAAACAAAGGAGTAGTTGTAGAACCGTACAGCTTACTTACTGCCTCTCGTTCTCCGCAGCAATGCGACCCACCCTTGTCTACCATCTTCCAAAGTTGCTAGTGTCCTCTGTGCCCCGCCTCTATACTCGTCTATCTTTGTTGATTTATACGAGCAGCTTCCGAAGTTGAGTTTGAGTTCCGTTACTACTGACACATCTTATCCGAAGAGCATGATAGGTGAGCCCCAGCACTGGATATATCGCTATACCGTACGCTTTGCGCCCGAGTTAAAGAGAGGCTAAGCTGCAAATCCACGGCACTGCGTTGTGGCCACCGTTCTGCACGGCGTTGTGGTCACTCAAATTACATTAAAGCTGTTTCTAATTTCCAAAAATACGTTGGGCAAGAAGCCCAGACTTGGAAGACAGATCAAGCTAGTTGAATCGTTTACCTGTGTTGAAAGTGAATGCCAATGGAAGAGACCGATCGTACGAAAGATAGATTCATCAACATTTGAGTCCTTCAACAAGGTAACATCGCTGTAATTACATTCTAGCTAGCCACAACGATCTCTACATAAGCCCGGTAGCTCGATGGTAACACGCGGCGAAGCCGGAATAGTTCTCGTCTCAGATCTGGGATGCAATGTCGATCCATTGGAGAATCCATTGCCAACAGAGACTGTAGATCCAGGGCTCGCATACTACCCAGCCTTCGATATTGATTGGCAGAATGCAAGCTGAGGAGGATGAGTGCCGTAAGTGGCTTTGCGCCTCTCGCCTCGCTGCGGAACGATGCAACCTTTTGGGACCACGATCATAGACTGATTCGGGGTAATCAGGGGTAAATCGTGGGGAAGCAAACTTTACAGCCCATGTTGATGCTGTTCGTTCTATTGGCGTGCGTCTCTGATGTGCAACGAGCTGAACCGGATTCATTGTTCCGCGCTGAACAGCCTCGTGGTGGACCCAGTAAGACGGGGGATAGTCACCCCTACATTCGCGGCAAGAGACTATAGCTTAATGATCTTTCTTAGCATACGAAATCTAACTCTGACGTTCATGATAAACACTTCTTTGATCTTTGATGGGTCGTACGACCATGAACGTGGTTTCGAGCATTAGCATCCTGGCCTTTGCATACCGATCATCACTCGGAGTGGCGTATGATTATGTCCGGCTAGAGCTGTCCTCGGTCTGTAAAGAGGTTGGAGAAAGTTCAATTCTTACTTTTGCATCGCTCGTAGGATTTCATAACCACCACAGCATGACGTTGCGAGCTCGAGATACTGTCAATCTTGGACCGATGCGGTCCTCTTGCCACTCAGGCACAGAGCATAGCTGGGTTTAACATCTCCTCAGAGGGGATAACATCGCTCCGTTCTTGGGCATTCTTATTTTGGTCGGTATGGAAGCGTTGATGAATTGCATCGACAAGTGAGAGAGAGGGTTTTGAAATATCTATAAATACAAGGCAGGGAACTACTGTCTCAGTCAATTCTACTTGGTCACTATCCTCTCTAGAATCACTTCTCTCAAACCAGTATCTTGAAGAACTCCAAAGCAACCAAACTCTTTAAGCCAAAATCATGAAGGCCACCATCTTTGCCGCACTTGTTTCCGTGCTCTCCGTCGCCGTACAGGCTAGCGGCGCTTCCTGGTATGTTCCGTCTCGCAACATCACCTGCTCAGGTGCGAGCGACGGCCATATCAGCTGTGACGCAGGCCATATCGACAATGCACCTGAGGTAAGTACCATATCTTCTCTGTCTCATCCATACAGTCATGGATCCGCAAAGAATCGAGTAGTTTTTCGTATTCTTTCGAGGTTGAGGATCTAACTTGTACCGTTCGCTTTTAGGTTGCCCTCGAGCATCCCAGTGTTGCGCGGGATACCGTTCCAGCTATTCGAGGCCGTGAGGTATCTGCCCGCGAAGACTCTGTGCTGAACAAGCGCCTGACATGCAACCTGGATGGCGCTACGGAGGGGCTTGCCTGCTTTACTCACTGCTTCGCCATCGGTTACTGCAACTCTCACTGCAACAGCGACAACATCTGCATCTGCACCTGCAAGGATGAGACTCCCTGGTGGGACCCCATTGTGTGCAGCAAGACTAGCTGCTGAACATGAACTTAGACAGTTTATCGGAAGTTGGGGGAGAGGGGGACGGAATCATGTCCCATTTTATGGACATGACGACTGAAGTTGATTTGCTTTATTTTTTTTTCCCTTACTCTTCAAGCCGCCAAGGTTTATTTTATTAGCCGAAGGAGGAGCGATGGCCTTGTACATCTGGTCTCGCGCGTGGCAAGCTCTAGAATTCTCCTGGTTCTTTTGAAATGCCTTGAGCTTTTATCCTTGATTTCATAGCTCTCAATGCAAGTCTTTCGTAACGCCAACGGAGTTCCATGTGACCCAAGGACTCACAAAGATCAATCTTGGACAGAAAGTTGAAGTTGAGGGAGGAGAAAATTAACTCACCCTCTGAGTTTATAGATAAGCTCTTGACGGGGCTTGTCTGAAGAATCTTCAATCTATTACCACTTCATAATCTGGGCTTAGTAGGTAGTTGCTGCCTTATACTATAAAACTAAAGTCAAAATTCCGGTTCTGGTTTCACACGTGCCTCTTCCTCATCATCAGTATCAACATTTGCCTCCTCCCTCTTCCTCTTTATTCGAGGTGCTGAGCCGGACTGCTTAGCACTGGATCTCAGATAACCCTCGTGGTGCTTTGAAAACAACATGGGTATACTGCTCACAATGCCAATAACCTTTGTCCAAGTTGGCCCATGCCCATCGCAGTTCGCATGCGGAAGACTAACTATACGTGGTCGCTCCCCAAAATTTGCCCTATACCTTGCCTCGATAAGTTGCATCTCGAACGGGGATGTGTAGGGCAGCGGGTTATTCGACGCCCGACCAAGCGCTTCGATGAGCATCACCAACTCTCCCGTTGTCCGCGAGCCTTGCGTTTGTGCCTGACACGAGCAACCTACTCCTGCCCAGATTGCCGGCGAAAACTTCCACATCTCCATGTTCCAGAAACCAAGCTTGTACGCTTGGCAAGCGTGTCTGTCACGGCTGCAGAACCACTCCGATTCAAGGGTCGGGTCGCATAGATTTCTGTGATGGTCTAGGATCTCGGCCCACACAGCAGATATCGCGTCTAGTCTGGTCGCTGCGACCTCGTCTTAAGCCGGTACAGTAAGCATCATACCCGACTGGCCCTCCTCGGCAGGTCAGACTCACCTAGTATACCCTCGGCCTCCTTTCGCAAAACATCCTTCAAAGGCGTTCCCTTTTCGTCGACAAGCTGGCCGGCATCATCTGCCCTGCACCATCTTACCAAGAACTCTGCCGCCGACTGCTGCAGAAGATTGCTACCAAGTACACTGGCAATCCAAAGTGTTTCGGCGGATTCCTTGAAGGCCCAGTCTCGCATGCAGCCAGCAAGCCAGACCGGCGCCCAATTGTGCAGCAGCTCGCGAATCCCGTGTCTGGTGGCGGAAGCAGCCAGGCTGAGGAGACATTCCCGAGGTAGCGGAGCTCTTGGTATTTCGACAAGTCTGTGATGGACGATGTTCAGGATAATGGTAAACGCTTCTGGCTCATCGTCGTGAAGCTCAAGCGGTCCAATGGGGCTCCCAGGTTTCCGAGGCGGCACGCCCTTGAGCCAATGCGGCCATACAGAGGAAGACATGGCGAGCGCATGCGACGATACGAGATAGAGCTCCTTGTCCGATCCAACTTCGAGAAGAAGGTCGCCGATTTCTGGGTCAACGAATTCCTTGGTCACCGGCTCCATAGTTCGGAAAACTAATTTGGGTCTTTCACGAGCTGCTTGGGCCAAGGAGATCATTAATTACCAGCGCAGTATTCGAGCTGGGAAGAGCTGAACAGCGAGGACTGGTATAGATGTGGAGATCGAGTCGCGTAAGTAACGCCTCTCATTAAACCCTGGTCATCGAACACAAGGCTCTGGCGATCGCATTTCGTAAGGCCAACAACTCGCCTGAACCAAACCAGTTAAGGAGGCTGAGATACCGGCGAGTTGCGAGATAAAATCGAAATGGAAAAGAAACAAAGGAGGGGGCGGCCGAGGTCCTCGAGGCCACACCTAGCTTGGGCCAGCAGGCGTTGGCAGCAAGCGCCCAACCAGCAAATCAAACATGCTTGATTACGAAGTATTCGACAACTCACCGAGTTTGGTCTCCTCAGGCAGCCTTGGGCAGTGTGGCGGCGGCGGGGTATGTACCTGCTGCCTATCACGCGAGGGCGAAACATGCCTCGTTTTTCTTTTCTTCTTTTCTGTTTTTGGCTGGTTTTCGAAAACTTCCTCAACAAGTTCCACTAGGCGAAAGCCACGATCTCAACATATGGAGCTTCAACATATGAAGCTGATGCGGCATTTCGAAAGTAGCCAAGGACCTCGAGGACCTTGAGCAGCCTGATATCTTCGATATAGTCATCCTTGTCTCATCTGCTAAACTCGAAAGTCTTGGGCTAGAACTTCAAATACTATGCGCACTTGCAAGCCCCGGCGTGCTGTCCAACCCCCGGTCCTTCCCCCGCGGGGTGTTATCCAGCTCTTCGGACCTCAAAGTATTCGCTGTGAGAACGCGACTAACTGAAGCACCAAGCGGCGATAACTCGACATGAGATACTAGCTTGTAGGACACGGGTGGCATCTTGAACGGGACTTTATTGACTGTTGATCTGATGGTAGGGGTTAGATGAAGATGGGGATCGGTCTGAAGGTTCTCGGGCCGAGGGAAAGGAAAAATAAAAGAGAAGAGAGACGGAGATATTTTGATATCTCTAACCATCGCTGTGTATAGTTGGCCAACGTCTATGTGGTTCGGGACATTCAAAACAACGCTGCAGCACCGATAACTATCGTCTAGTGCCACAGTCTCACTATCTACAGTACTGTAATAACTACGCGATCAGTCAACAGCAACAGAAAAAAGAAATTAATCGCAGATTCAACGCTAAAGGAAAGTCAGGTACATAATCGACATAAGGTCCAGATCAAAACGCAGAGGCACACAGCCGCTAGACCCAGCTCTTATTCCTGTTTTGGCTCTGCTACAGTGTTCTCGCCAGCACCGCCGCTCTTTTCTACGACCAACTCCCCAAGCTCTCTAATCTTTGTGCCTCCCATAATCTCAAAGATGGCGACGTTTGCGCCAAAGTCTTTAGTGATCCAGTTCCGCAGCTCGACCGCCATGAGTGAATCGACGCCATAGTCTGAGAGGTGCTTTCCTATATCGACGTCGTCTGGCGCAATGCTCAGCGCTCGGGCTAGCTTCGCAACCAGTGAGCGCACTACTACCTCAGCACGCTCCTGTGCAGTCGCACCAGGCTGCCGGAACAGCACCGCATAGTTCTCGGCAGCCGCCTGGTCGGTCCCCGCCGCCTTTGCACCGACAGGCTGCGAAAACGTTGCAAACAGAGGCACCAGCGCCTGCGGAGGCGGCGACTGGCCAATAGCCAGGACGTCCGCGGGCGTGACAGCGCCGATCAGCAGTTGGGCCTTGCTGGGGGCAAGCACCGGCCTGCACGGATCGCAGTACATGTCGAGCAGCGCCAGCAGCTCGGTATCTTCGATCATGCCCATGTTGGCTTGCACCTTACGCTGTGCCTGGTACTCTGGTGTCTCGGCAATGATGCCGATGTTGCGCATCCAGCCGACATCGAACGACACAGCCTTCTCGCCTCGTGAGACACGCATCCGCGCCAGGGCGTCTTGGAACGTACATCCGGCAGCATAGTTGGACTGTGCGATGCCGCCGTAGATTCCATTAAGCGACGAGAGCAGTACGAAGAAATCAAGCGACCGCGGCAGCTGTCGGTCCAGGTTCCACGACGTCGCCACCTTGGACCGAATGGTCAACGCCCACTGTGCGTGTGTCATATTGCCAAACACGGCATCCTGGAGCACCATCGCGGCGTTAATGCACCCCTTGATGGGGGGCATGCTGCCCGCGCACTCGGCGAGCGCGGTTGAGAGTGCCACCTCGTCGGACACATCGCATTTGAGTGCTGCAACTGTGAGGCCGCGCTGCCGTAGCCCGTTGATAACGTCGGCCGCGGCCCTAGACGAATCAGCCCCGGACCGGGACATCACGATTAGGTTCTTTGCTCCCTTTCTGGCCATCCAGGAGATGATAGCACGTCCCAGACCGCCCAGGCCGCCGACGATCAGGTACGAGGCGTTCTCGTCAAACGTCCACTCGCACCGGCCAAGGAGACGCTTGCGCACTACGTCGCTGCCGTCCACGCTGATAACAATACGGCCAGTGTTCTTACCACTCTGGAGGTATCGGAAAGCTTGCTCGACAGCCGAGGCCGGGTAGACGTGGATTGGTTTCGGGTGCTGAATGATACCACGAGAGATCAGGTCGATCGTACTCTTGAGCAGACTCCGGGCGAGGGATTGGTTCGTCTGCGCGACGTGGAACAGATCCACGGCCGCAAAACTCACGTTGCGGGCGAAGCTACCCATAGGCAAGCTCGAGTTAGAGGTGATATCGGCCTTCCCGATCTCGATGAAACGACCATATGCTGCTATGCATTCCCAAGAGGCGCGCAGACCATCTCCAGACAGCGAGTTCAGCACCACATCCACGCCGTATCCATTTGTCACGCGCATGATGCCCTGTGCAAATGTCGTGTTGCGGCTGTAGAAGATATGGTCGGCTGGGATCCCAAACTCATCGATCAGAAGCTGCTTCTTCTCGTCAAACCCGACTGTGGCGAAGACCTCGGCTCCAATCATTTGGGCAATCCAGATGGCCATCTGCCCGGTGCTGCCCGAGGCGGATTGAATGAGAATCTTCTCGCCTTTGCGCAAGCGCGCCACATCAATGAGCGAGTAGTAGGCTGTAATGCCGGGGCTGACGAACGATGCGGCGGCTTCGAAGGAGAGCGAGTCTGGTATCTTCTCGATCAGCTCCTGCGTGCTGCGCGGATAAGTACGCATGCAGCTTAGGGCGCTTCCGCATACGCGGTCTCCTGGCTGGATGGACGCGTCGCACGCCGAGCCAACGCACGTCACGACGCCCGCAAAGTCATAGCCAAGCTCGTCGCCGTCGAGCCTGCCCAGCGCGACAAACACGTCGCGGAAGCTAAGGCCCCATGCCTTCGCCTCGACTTCGACCTCGTAGGGTCCGAGATCTGCTTTCTGAGCTTCGTCCTCGACGAACTCGAGCGAGTCAAGGAAGCCAGCTGTGCTAACGGTCAGTTTCAAGGCGGGACCGTGCCGCCAGGCTTCCTCGCGAACTTGAGGCGACACAAGGGAGCGCAGGGTCGTGTTCAGTGCCTCTTCTTCGACGAGACGTGCTGTCTCGAGCCGGCCATCCCGCACCCAGAACTCGAGCTCTGGTGACTGGTCCTCGAACACAGCTGCGAACACCGCGACCGAGTGCTCAGCCACGGCAGCGGAGATGGACTGATCAGACACGTGCTCAATAGACAGAGTAATGATCTGCTTGTCGATATTCTCGGATCGCATCGACCGCAAGAAGCCCCACACCAAGCCATAGTCTGGATACTGAGCATCGTCCATGCCGGCAACACTCACCCACATCAGGCGGCATATGCCCTTGATGAGATCCTGCAGGGTTCCAAATTTCTCTTCAGTGAGAGAGGCAAGAAACGGAGTGTGCATTTCTAGCAGCGAGAGTACAATGTCATCGTCAGCAAACTCCGTATCCTTGGCCTCGTCGAATTTCAGCACCTCTGGACGTCGATGGTGGAGGCGACTGGTGATTTCTTCCACAATGTCGGTGGACGCGTCTGGTACGAGCAGTAGCAGTCGGCCAGAGTCAGGTGCTGATTCCGTTGCCAGGGTAGAGAAGAGGACGCTCATGTCATGGCAGACGGTGCTCTCATAGTCTCTGAGGACGAGTCGGTTACCCACGAACCCGTGATCGCGAAGCAGCTGGTCCCATTGCTCCTCAGTGATCGCCGGGCACCAGCGCCGCCACTCTTCTTTGCATCCCCACCATCCCGGAAGCGTACCAAAGGCAAAGTTCACAGCTACGCTCTCCGGCGCGGTCACTTCTATCAGGATAAGATGTCCACCAGGCTTCAACAGCGATCGAACGTGCGCCATCGTCGCGGTCAGATCTTCCGTGGCGTGAAGCACACTGCCGGCAATCACAACGTCGTATGTGCCCTGCCCGAACCCCTGCTCAGCGGGTGGGCGCTGCAGATCCAGTGCCCTGAAGTTCATCCGCGGCTCAAATTCCTGGAACTGAGCCCGCGCCGTCTCGAAGAAAGCGGGAGATATGTCGGTGTATGTGTAGTCGGCGAACCTGACTCCACCGCATCGCGACTCGAGCTCGCCCAGCGCCGAGAGGACATGCCTCGTGGCACCCCCGGTACCGGCGCCGACCTCGATGATGCGCATGGTCGGCTGCTCATGGGTCATGAGGTTGAGGAGCTTGCGGAACTTGTCGTCGCAAAGTTTGGTAAACACATCGCGATACATCATATCGGCGAGCCCCGGATCGGCATTGGGGTCATCCGAGTCTCTGCCAAATACCAGGTGTAGAGGATCCGTTTCGCCTCGCATGATGGCGCTGATGTTGCGTGCGATAACGGGGTATATCTTCCATGGCGGGTGGAGGTCATCCACTTCCTGTAGCATCTCAGATAGACGCTCTTCGTCGATGTCCACATCTTGCGACTTGGAGATATTTTGGACATAATATTCCATCCAGTCCATGTGCCTCTTCATACTATCCGGGACATAGGCTCCATCTCCGGATGTTAGTTCCTTGACCGTTTTGCGTACCACAATGTCCAGGGTCCTGTTTAGTTTGCCACGGTAGTGGGCCATCGCCGTCTCGTCCCTTGTGAAATTGTCCGCCTCACAGACCCGGGCGAGCTCCTTGTTGGAGAGCAGGCTGAGTTGAGGCTGCCACTCAATTCCGTGCAGGAGCTTCGTTGCGCTGCTAGAACCGCCATCGCCTGTGGACACTGATTTCGCGACCAGGCGTTCAAGGACACAGAGCGGAGAGCCATCATCCGCGATGATCTCGAGTGATCTCCCCACGATGCCTCTCCCCCCGGGTCCGGCCGTGCCGGCTGTCAAGATCCGGACCGAGGAGGTCTGCGGATGCTGCCAGCCGGATGGCGCAAACCAGCCGTTGAAAATACTGCTTGGGACGGCGGCGCCGATGGAGCGAGAAAAGTTTTGTGTCGCCGGGAGCATCGGCAACTGCAAAGCGCAGTCTAGAATCGCGGGATGCACCAAACTGTCCGTGCCATGCCTACCGGTTGATACGTCTACCCGGGCCATGGTGACATCGGCATTATCCCAATGGATGTCTTCCAGAAGCTGGAACGTCTCACCGTGGCCGAGTCCCTCCTCGCGCAGGTGGTCGTAGAAGTCTCGGCTCCTCACGGGCCGGGTGCACGCCTGGGCTGTGTCTTGAAACTTGCGCAGGAGTCTCTCATCGCTCAGTTTCCTCTCCTGGCCCCGGTCAACCTGCGCCGCCGCGTCGTCTTTGTACTGGAGCTGGGTGGTGGCACGGAAGCATTCTGTCCACCGACCGTTCAGCACGCTGAAGATCTTGACGTCGGACCACACCGACTCCTTTTCGTACGGCTTCTGCAGGGGTTGCAGACGTATTACCACCTCTGTGGCCTCCTCTCGAGTTTGGCCGACGACCATCGCATTCAAGAAGTTGGCTTCTTTCATCAGGATGCCGGCCAGCTCACGGTTCTCAGGACACATTTGTTTTGCCGCCTCAAGAGCCATAACGATCATACCGGCGCCGGGGTACAGCATAGTCCCCGTGACCTACATTGCTCCGTTAGTATTTTCTGCGATAGGTTATGGATACGACGACTTACAACATGATCTTTCGCCCAGGGCGTGGCCTCTACGCTCAGGAATCTCCTCCACGTCGGCTCCAGCGGGTTCCAGTCTAGCGATCTCTGGCCCAGTGAGTCGGCGGGTACACGCTCCCTCAGTCGGTACTCGCGACTCATCCGGGGCTCTGCCCAATAGGTTCGCGAGTGGTCGAAAGGATACTCGGGACAGTCGACAAGGAACGAGCGCGGGCCCATGCCAGAGGACTGCTGATTCGCTGCTGGGATGGAGACGTCATGACCGTTGCAGAACAGCCGCCCAGTCAACTGGAGGATGGACTGCGCTGCTGATTTGCCCTTCTGCAGTGCAAAGCTGTACTGTATCTGTTTCTTCTGGTTGTCTAGCCGGCTTAGAATATCCTGGACGGAACGACGTAGTGCGGGATGCGGGCCGATCTCGATCAAGTCCGTGATCAGAGTCATACCTATCCTTTGCCGATCTTGGACCATAGCTTCGAGGGCATCGGAAAATCGGACAGTCGAGACGAGGTTGTCGACCCAGTACTGGGGTGACGACAGTATCTTTGGGGAGGATATGGGCTGGACAGTAACCGAAGATATCATGGGAACGACCAGCAGATCATCGGACTTAGCAACGTTACTAATGGGCTGAAGCAGCTCTAAGTACTCGTCCGCGATCCTTCGCATAGCTGGAGAATGATATGACACGCCAGTCTTTAGCTTTTGGGCGAAGATACCGTCCTCATCGAGCTGCTCCTTGAGCCTGTCAATGGCATGCTCGGGCCCTGAGACGGTAGAGTTTGTTGGGCTGTTGACGCAAGCTATGTGGAGAATGTCCCTCAAGTCGGAGAGTCCCACGTTCTGGAGGTAGCCATTGAATTGGGAGTCGGCCAAGTTGGCGGAAAGCATAGCGCCGGGCGTTCCAGACAGTGCAGCTGAGTCCCGGAGCTTGCCTGCGAGTTGCCCACGGTAGTACGCGATCCTGCACGCCGCATCCAGTGTGATTGCACCAGCTGCGTAGGCCGCTGCAATCTCCCCGGAGGAGTGCCCCAGGACCGCACTGGGGACGATGTTGAAGCTTCTAAGGAGCTCTACGAGGGCGAGTTGGAGGGCCGTGCAGAGAGGTTGGCTGTACTCTGGGCGGTCGATCTTGTCGCCTTTTTGGAGCTCATCTATGCCTCTAGTTAGCCTAAGTCCAGGGCATGCCTGATTTCAATCTTACCAATAATGCTCCAGGCGCAGCCGAGGCTACGGAATGCTTCGTCAGCCTGGCGAAGCGTCTTTTCATAGACAGGGTACTGTATAAGTTCCAAGCCCATTTTGGCGTACTGTGCGCCTTGGCCGGTAAAGATAAACCCTATACTGGCGTCATTGGAAGCACGGACTGCTCGCTCCGTGCAAAGCGTCGCCGTCTCATCATCCTGACCGCCAGAGAGAGCAAATGTTCTCCAGAGGTGATGGCTTCGCCTTGCCGCTAGAGTGTACGCGAGCTCGTCGACTCTAGATGGAGTATCTACGATGCGCTCTTTGTAGTACCCCTCGTAACTTTGCATGGTTCGCGTGAGTGCTTTCTCATCCGGTGCGGTCCAGACGAGCAAGCGATAAGGTGTGCTGGCAGAAGTTGCGAGGACGCCATCCGAGCTTCCATTGGAATGTCCGTTTACAACTGATTCTGTCCCGTTTGTTCCGTTTGTGCCATTTGTCTCGCTCGAGGTGTGCTGCTCAGAGACTCCGTTCATTGCTGAGTGATGACCATTTACTTGGGCGTGGTCAGTCGTACTACTAGAATCTCCGTTCGAAGTCACGCCGTTGACGATATCACCATTTGTAGTGTGCCCATTCGTAATGACCAACGGACCATCAGTAAGGACCGGTGGGTGAGACACTGTGCAATGATTTCCATCCAATCCATGGGTTTGCAGGTAGTGTAAAGCATCATCAATGACGACATGTGAATTGGTCCCTCCGAACCCGAACGAGTTAACTGACACTCGGCGTAGGCCCTGCTGGGAATCAGTTGTTTTCTTGGGCAGAAACTAGAGATGAAGCACGGGGATAAGGGACTGGAGCTTACATCGCACGGCCAGGGAATGCTTCTCGTGGGTACCGTAGTGTGATAGAACTCGGCATCGATCTCTGGGTTCATCTCTTCGAAGAGCGCATTGGGTGGAATGAGCCCCTTTTCGAGAATGAGCATGGCCTTTACGACGCCAGCGAGACCACTGCTGGCCTCAAGGTGTCCAAAGTTGGCTTTGAGTGAGCCGCTAAACTTATCAGTACATTCCTTGGATCTCTCCGGCAACTGAATTTGCATAAAAGTCATTTATTCAGACTAGAAGGGAGGAAGAGGTAGAAGGACGAGATGCATAACTTACACATAGAGTGGCTCTTTGGCCGACCGAGAGGAGCGAAAGACCCTTCCGATGGCTTTCATCTCAATAGGATCCCCGATAGGGGTTCCCGTCCCGTGAGCCTCGAAAAAGCGTGTGGACGCAAAGTCCAACCCAGCTTTTCCCTAGTACACAGGGATATTAGCGAGGGGTTTAACGATAACACTACATACCCGCACGAAGAGATGGATCAGAGTAAGAGTGACCTACATATACATGTCGTATAAGCTGCTCCTGCGACTCAGCACTGGGCTGCGTCAGACCCGGAGTGCGGCCATCTTGGTTGGACCCAGTGGACCGGATGACGGCGCGGATCATGTCGCCATCACGGACCGCATCCGCCACGGGTTTGACTACTAGGACAATCACAGCCTCGCCACGGGCATAGCCGTTGGCACGGTGGTCAAAACTCCAGCAGACACTGTCCGGGGACAAAAAGCCGCCTCCTGACAGAAGAACTGAGCCCTCAGGCCCAAGCATGAGGTTAGCGCCGGCGACAAGTGCCATGTCGGCGTCGCCGTTACGCAGGCTCTGGCATGCCAGATCTAGCGCCACCATGCTGCTGGAGCACGCCGTATCAACGTGTACGCTGGGACCGACCAGGTCAAAGTACCAGCTCAGCCGGTTGGGTAAGATGGACGAGCAGATACCCTGGATCGCCATGCGTGGAATGTTGTCTGGGTCCTTGGCGAACATGCGGGCGTAGTCATCCGACATGGACGTCGCAAACACCGCAGTGCGCGTGCCCCGGATCTGCTTGACTGGCATCCCCGCTGGAAGCTCCACCACATTAGCATACATGATTCTAGACGGGTCATGCGGCGCACCCACCGTTTTCAAAAGCCCGATAGGAGGCCTCGAGTATCAGTCGATGCTGCGGGTCCATAGCGGCCGCCTCTCTGGCGGTGATAGAGAAGAACGGAGCATCGAACTCGGCGGGGTCTTGTCTGAGGAAATGTCCTCCTTTGCTTTGGAGCTTGAGGGGCCCAAGTCAGCCTGCCAGGCATGATTCTGCGTGTCGAACTTGGGAGAAAGTACCTTGCTCTGACTGCCCGGCCTGGCATCATAGATGGCATCTATATTTGTCCGCGACGGTGGCCATTCCGTCATGACATTCTTGCGGCTTTCAAGCACCTTCCAGAAGCCTAATTCGTCTTCTGCATCTTGAGGCATCTTAAACGACACCCCAACGATCGCAATATCACCCACAGACGCCATGCTTAGAATCTAGATCTGGGTATCGTAAACGCCTAACTGTATTGGGAACAATGGAAACAAGATCCGCGCGTTAATGATCGTTATGACTGAACCCTCTCGGACAGTCAGCTTAATGTCTTATGCCAACGAGGAGATGCAGTATCGAATGTTTCTCTTCAGTTCGAACGAGGGTAGATGTGGTCAATGCGTGGAGGGGACATGCCGGGTACTATTTCAGGACTCCGAGGCTGGCCAGTATCTCATTTTCGAGCATGGCTTTTCCTTCACAATTGGCAATAACGCCGACCGGTTCGCCAAACGTGTGTCTCCTTCCATGATCGGCGCTGGTTCGAGGTACCTCATACATCCAGCCAGGGTGAAGGCGGTATCCAAGGGCGGCGCTTGGGTACGGCGATACTCCTATACCCCTATTGTGTGCGTCTATACGACAAAGTAACTGCGAGACCAACGTAACTTCATCCAGATTCCTTCGTAGGTAACTCACTACGTTCTAAGCGCTATCGTGGGCACCGAGCTATTCAACATGGATGATCCAACATAGGAGTATGTTCCAGTACCTGGAGCGGCTGGTGATTTCTATCGTGATCCACTCGACCAACCAGAGGAACCAACTTGCCAACTGCGACATTACCGAGTACATCGCAGTCCGAAGGAATCGCGCTACTCCACCGGGAGCCCTACAAGACCCGCTTCATTTACTGGCAAGCTTCGTGCTGGTGCTATTATTAAGTGGTAAAGCTGTCAAGAGCTATTCGATAGAGCGGATTGGACCAGACGACGAGAGTTTCGGTCTGTCGTCGGGCTTCTCGGCCAAAAATGCCTATCTGAAGTTGCTTGCGTTATGTTGCATTTTCCGAGTTGGAAGGATTCTTGTAGACGAATACCCATGCATGCATGTGGAGTCCGAGTATTGGCCTCCTTATTCTACTAGGTAGCCAAGTGTTGGCGAAATTCACAATTGTGACCGTTGCAAATGGATCGCACCAACAGCAGATCTTTCTGGAGATGGATACAAGCCGCCGACAGGAATAAAACCTCCCATATCATCGTGCATCAGTCACATGCTACACACCAAGTTAGGTATAATATGCCTCCATGAAGGAGGTCCAACAAGGCAACGAGCAGCTCGCCGCGACGGCTGATCTTAGATTAACTGACCACCGAGCTGTCTTACCTCTGGTACACGATTTTGGGCCTTTTATTGTATACCTTTGCCACCGGATGCCTGACGTTGCCGGTGAGATTGGGCCCCCAATACAATCAAAAAGTAGGGCCGTTGGTTGAACAATCCATTGCCGAGGTTTCGGAGTACGTTGGCGAATCTTGCTCTCCACGCTTGATCCGTGCCGTACCCGCGCCGCAAACTCAATGGTACTGTTGGCGGCCAACTACTTCGTAGAGTCGCATCCAGTGGTGCGGGGTTTGGTGAAAAGCAGAGAGCTCCCCCTTGTTCAAGTGCCGACTACGATGGCTACAAAACTCAGAGCTATGACCTACTAGCCTAGTTGATAGCAATCCTACGGCTTAGGATTGCTTTCAAGCCCAAGTATTGGATCTCCTAATCTCGCGCGTAAACAAACCCCTAGCCCTCAAACTTAGCCGATCCCGCCATCACCCGGCGACTTCGAACCACGGGTCACAGAACTCAGATTGGCTCACCATGCGATTCTTGTGCTTCCACGGAATGGGCACAAATGCCAAGGTGAGCAGGTAGCCTACGTGATGCAGCATCTCGATCATAGCACACCCGGCTGACGTCTTATCTAGTATTTTGAGAGCCAAACAGGTATTCCTACGCCGGTCGCTGCTGGCTCTCCCTAATGCTCACTCTTCCGTACAGCGAAACTGCGTCAAGCCCTAGGCGACCGCTACGAATTCGTCTTTCTTGATGCGCCATTCCCGGCAGATCCCATCCCCGGTATGCCTATCTGCTACTTGCTCTTTCAATGTAGGATTCTACGCTGACCCGCCGATATAGGCAGCGGCATTCCAGCCGGCACGGCGCGCCGCTGGTCGTCCGATGATCCGACCGAGTACCAGAAAGTTTACAACGAGTTGATGCAGGTCCTCGCCACCCGCGGGCCTTTCGACGGGGTAATGGGCTTCTCCGAGGGCGGTGCCGTGGCGGCCGGCGCTCTGATCGTTGACGCGAAGCTCCAATTCGCCGGCTTCAAATGCGGCATCTTCTTCTGCGCGACAACACCGCAGGACCTCAACGCGGCCGTGTCGAAAGGCGAGTTGCGCGACTTGGACCCTGCCAGAGACGGCATCGTCATCGACGTGCCCACCGCGCACATCTGGTCCGACAAGGATCGCGTCCACCCCGACATGGGCCGCGATCTCGTGCAACTATGCCGGGAGGAGGTGCGGAGCGAAGTCATCCACGGCCTCGGGCACGATGTACCAGGGGCTCGTTCGGACGAGGCCTTTTTGGCGACGCGGAAGGCAGTAGAGAGGGCTCTTCACCTGGCGAAGAGCATTCAGAAATCCAACATATAAGGAGAGCTGACCGCGTCTGCTAGCCGAGCATTATATGTTCGCTGTGTCTTCAACGGTAGAGAAGCCGTGTAGATGTATAGCTAGGTAGTTTGCCACGAGTGCCCCATAGATGTGTTTGGAAATTCCCATGTGGTGCTGCGTTCGGTGCATCCATGTCGACTCCAACTTTTGTATTTTTTTTTTTTTCATTTCGCAATACGGACCGCCCATATGTTAAATGGCATTCTGTTGAAACTGGTTTTTTGCACTTCTGCTACGCTCAAACCTTCACCTGGGTCTTCTTCCACAGTAACAAGACGGTGGGGACCTGCACGGCGGCGCAGGCGCAGAGCACCAGCGCTTGGCGATTGTACCCCTCCGCCAGGATCTGCCGGATTTCGTCTTGCTGCTCGGCCGTGAGCGAGCCGAGGTACTGACTGACATTGACGAGGGGGTTCAGGTCTGCTTGCCCCGTTATGTCCGCCAGTCGGGACCGGATGGCGCCATTGAAGACTGCTGTGCAGACAGCCACCATGACGGCACTGCCCATCAGCCGGAACTGGCTGCCGGCGCCCATGCCGACCGCTGCATTCATCATCATCAGCGAGGAGTGTCCCAAGGAAAAGGTCCGGCGCTCCGGCTCGGAAACTACACGTACCATGGTCGCGCTTCTCCACCACATACGGGATGACTAAGAACAGCAATGTGAAGGACATGCCGACGCCGAGGCCGGCGATCATCTCCGCGCCGTAGATGCGCGGTGGAATTGCCTGCGTCGCGGTAGTCGGCAGCGTCCCCAGAATCGCGAATCCCGCGACCTGCAAGACGGCGCCAGTGAGGATCAGCCATAGTGGAGCTACCTTGAACCGGCCCGCGATGGTAACGGCGACGACGGCCCCGACTGGTGAACCGAGCGTAAAGGGGATGAGGCGTACGCCGGCTTGGAGGCCCGATAGGCCGTGTACGAGTTCGAATCGCTGGGGCAGCTGGAAGATGGAGGCGATGGCAGGTCCGCCCAAGAAGAAAAAGGTTCTGCGGATGAGGGTTAGAATAAAAGATAAAAGCGTAACATAACTATATTAGGAGGAAAAAAGAAGAAGGGGAAAAAAGGGGGGGAACCGCGCTGGAAATATCTCAGAGAGTAAAGACATACGAGAGAACACCAATCATGACCCGGTTTGTGAGGAAAGTCCAGGGCAGCAAAGGCTCCCGAACACCATTTTTCAATGTGATATGTCGTTCCCAGAGCAGCAATCCACTCCAAAGCAGACCAGAGAGAACCAGCATGACGATCACAAAGGGAGATTTCCAAGGGAAGGTTTGGTCCGCCTCCTCGAACCCAGCGGTCATGGATAAGATGGCAAAGAGCAAGAGAGCCGCGCCTAGAAGGTCCAATCGGCTTCCTATCGCTGTGGTGAGGAGTTGCTTCATGCTTCTCGGCTTGCGGTCCGCCTGGCCATGGAAGGGAAAGCCGTGGGGGAAACCGACCAGGGCAAATCCCAGGGCGACCGAAGCAATGGGAACGCTGAAGGAGTTAGATGCATACTCATCAAGCATTCGGGTCAAGCAGCGCGGGTACAGCGTACTTGATGATAAAAATCCATCTCCAGTTGGTGCTGGCGGCAATGGCACCACCGACGATTGGCCCAAAGAGAAGCGCAAGGGTGGACGTGACAGACAGCTGCGATACATATTTGGTGTATCTCTCCTTAGGGACCAGCTCCGTGATGATGACTGTGCTTAGTGAGAAGCATCCGCCGCCGCCCATACCTTGGAATGCACGAAAGATAATCCTGCCATGCTTTTATCAGTTCGGTGCGGCTACGAGAGAATCGACCCTCCTTCGGGCATGCGTCTCGGGACGTACAATTCGGTCATGGTTTGCGCCGCGCTGCAGGCTGCCGAAAACACGATGAAGAGAAGAATAGAGAGAATGTATACCGGCTTACGACCGACAATGTCGCTGAGCTTGGCAAAGATGATAATCACGGCTACCGAGCAGGTCAGACGACCGAAATCTTGGACGAGGATGGTACGAACCTGAATAGCCCAGCAGATAGCTTGAAACAATCCAGCTCGAATTGTCGAATTCGTTCAGCTCGTTGGCGATGGCAACCAGGCACGTAGTCACGACGGGGATCTCGAGATTGACCATAAACACCATAGTCCCCAACCTTGGGACATCTTAGCCGGGTTAACATGATTTGAGGGACCAGGGGGACGTACGAGATGGTAATGAGCCAGAACCGCACGCCATTGAGATACACTGCGGTGTCTGCCACGCTTTCTTCCTCTCTCACCGGGGTCTCCGCATCGTCCGGACCGCTATGAAGGGCCTTCTCGGCAAGGATAACGTCCTGGTCCGGCATTGAGGTGATGTGGGATGCCATGGACGCCATATCCTATTTGGGAGGGAATCACAGGGTTTGTGGCCATACAAAAGGTATTAGAAGGAAAGACCTGTCTCAAATCTCAAGGGAGATGCAAAGGGGCTAGGGGCAGCGCCTCGACCATCGGGGATCAGAGGTTGGGTTGCGTGCAGGTGAAGGATTCTCCCGATGCTCCCGTTGTAGCCACAGTGGGGGGGCAAGCGAGGTATTTGTGTTTGTGCACAAAACGGTCGACTGGAAGAATGGACACAGCGAATGCTCGTAAATTATCAACCCGTGCCGCTCTGGCCATCTTACGCGGCGACGACACAAGGAAACAACAAGACGATCTACACAAAGATTCTGCCATGCTCCAGTGAGGAATCAGCGCGCAGCCTACGCAACCTATGCACACTACAACATAACTGCTACGCCGACCAAGACAGGTCCGCAGAATCCTTCCTCTAAGGCTCTCTGCACTATACACGATGTAGTAGCTGGCCTATCAATTCTAATGGCTCCTCTCAAGTCACCCTCCTTCAGCACCTGCCGGATCGGTCGCTCCAATCATCAACGTCCGGATCCCATCCGCGCTCCTGTTCCCGGGATAAATGTCAGCCACTCCCGCACGGCAATGGGTCCCTACCCCTAAGGCTATAACGACTCTCAACGCTCTCGCCGTGGGTCCAACCCTTTTGTCGTTCGAGCTGAACTTGTAGCTTGCTCTCCTTGCCTTCGACTCGGTGCTCACCGCCGCCGCCCACCATGGATCTCTCTACGCTGTCGCCGGAGCAGTTGCAGGCGCTGTTGAACGGCCCGGCCGGAGTGTCGCACACTGGAGTGTACAACTTGGCAAATCCGGACAACCAGAATAGCCTCGTCGTCGGGCTCGCCATCGGGAGCTTGGCTCTGACGACGATCTTGGTTCTTCTGCGAGCCTACAGCCGGCTGGTGATCGTGAAGCGTGCCAAGTTGGAAGACTGTGCGTACCCAGCTACCGTCAGCTGATTAACTCAGTGTGTTCGTTGCGAATGCATGCTAACTTTCCTTGCCTTGAAGATCTGGCGTTGGCCGCATTTGTACGTACACGTATCGTCGATGTCGCTCGCAGCTTGGGACGACGCATGCTGACCGTTGTGTACAGGCCAACTTCGTCGGCCTTATCTACGTCCTCATTAGCATTGCCTACAAGACACCCGGATGGTACGTCCATCAATGGGACTTCCGACTCAAAGACACCATCCCGTTTGGTTATGTACGAGCCCTCTCTCCCCCGGCTGTCCCTCCGAACTGTTTGTTGACTTCATCCCCGGTAGTATATTCACGTCGGGTCCAACCTCATCACTGCGGTCATTTTGTGCATGAAGGCGGCGATTTTGCTCGAATGGCTACGCATCTTCGTGCCGCACAATGCGCACAACGCCTTCTTCTGGGCCAGCTGGGTGACCATCGTCGCCAACACCATGTTCTACGTCGCAGGCATTTTTGCCGAGAACTTTTCGTGCCGCCCGTACAACAGCATCTGGGACAAGACCGTACCTGGTTCCCAGTGCATCGACGTCAAGGCGCTGTTCCTCTCCTCGGCAGTGCTCGACTTGGCTTCCGACATCGCGGTTCTGATCCTGCCTCAGATGATCATCTGGAGCTTACAGATGTCGACGCAAAAGAAGTTGGGCGTGTCGGTGCTGTTCACCATGGGTATCTTGTATGTCCCCCCCCCCCCCCCCCC
>FTLB01841504.1_pt1 | contig 30198 bp, 23 predicted proteins | sample 1658291 | NCBI WGS metagenome assembly FTLB01 (sample SAMEA3914812, study PRJEB12502) | metagenome | biome: forest; material: soil | place: Canada | collected 2011-07-07 | depth 0.1 m
AGCTACCCAGTGTAGGTCGGGTGAGCTACCAAGTGTAGGTCGGGTCATCTCTTCGAGTACTCCTCGAGTACTCACGACGATTAACCTGGCAGCAAATGAACCGGACCCAAAGGGATCTTGATACTCCTGACTGCGCAAGTCTATATTGAGTATTCAGGAAGTATTCTTTGAGTATTTCTTGATTGATTCAGTTTTTGTTTTTTTCTTTTAAAAAAAAATCAACCCCCCATCGAGTTTGGTTATAGGTCGGGTCAGCTACATGGTGTAGGTCGGGTCAGCTACCCCGTATAGGTCAGGTCAGCTACCCTGTGGGTCGAAAATGGTGTATTTGACAAGGGAGTAGGTCGGGTCGTCAACAGTCTCCGGAAAGACTGAGTACATTTCACCCTGGCAGTGAGGCAAATCAAATCCTTATCAGAGTGGTCACAAAAACAAAGGAAGGGAAAAGACTTCAGCTTTGAGCGATACTACACTCATGACGCCTTTCGTGACGGCGTGCCGCGTGCACATGTATGCCAGCTGGGCCAGGTAAAGATGCTTGCTATAAAATGGTCTTATAATAGGTATCTAATTCCTGCGTTCATTGATATACTCGCCATACGAAGCTCCTGACGTGCTGTCTATGCCTATCGTTTCATTTCAGCCAATACAGATTGGATGGCTTGTGCTGTATGCTACTTATTGGTGCCTGGGCCTGTATCGATTTTTTGAATATCCATCACTGCTGTTGTCGCTGATGCCGTATATATTCTGCCCTGTTCGAACTGAGTCATGTCCAGGGATAGGTTGGAGTGGTTGACTTCCGATCGGTTTCGTAGCTGTTCGAGTCGCTGCTTCTCCTTGTCTTTGAAACCACGATGCTTGTCAACTGCAGTACCAACCCACGTCATTCATCGAATATTCTTGATATAGGCGGCGTTCCTTTACCAGCTGCTCCCGGTGCCACTGAGCCTCGTCCATCCCCATCGGCCAGCTGTCCGTGTCCTGTATGATCTGATCGATGATCTCTTGCGATAACCCGGCCGCCGTCGCAAGTTTGTGGCTGATTGCTCCCGCCCACCAGTTATGCTGCTGTGGCGGCACGTTGCGGGTCGAGCATACGCGGTAGTGCGGGTCGACGAGATACAGTGTCAGCCAGCGATAGCGCCCAGGCTTTGCCGGATCAACTAAGCGGAAGGGGTTGATGCGGTGCTCCAAGACATTCGGGAATGCCACCAGCCGGCCCTGCGGCGTGGCCACGGAACCGATGTGATGGTACTCATAGACCCCGTTGTCAGGCGAATGCTGCAGCTCCGGCGCACCCAAGATCTCGGCTAGAGCCTCGGCGTCACACTCCTTGCCAATCAGGTGGGCTGGCCCGTCGATCTCAGACTCGTAGTATACCGACGAATTCTCCGGCTCCTTAAAACATACATCGAATTGGTGGAGCCGATAGTCTAGAGATAACCTCTGGCGGAAGGCTAGGCGAGGCTCGGTAATATTCTCCACCTCAAATGCAAAGATGGCAACAGCCGCAATATGCTCATTCAGCTGACCGGATAGATGCCAGCCGTCACTGTCCGCTTTTCTATCGAGGTTCACAGGTATGTTCCTCAGCATGGCCTTCGCGAATTGCTCGGTAGCCCTTGCGGCGTACGCGGCTGCCTGAGCGGCCGCGTCCGGTGCGTAGGCCGGCATCTCCGGTGTAAGCTCGATACTGCTGATCTCGACCAAAACCTGCAAGCCCTGGTCTCGGAAGCGGTCTTGCAGCGACACCGAGTAGCGCATGTGCGGCGGTGTGACAGGTGCGCTTCGGCCCGCTTTGCGACTGGGTTCTGGGACCGCCTTGTCCACGATTGGCCGGCTGTCATGCCGGTCTGACTTCCATTCTTCATTGGAAAATGCTGTTCCTGGCTCGGGGTGTTTGTGACGGAGCAACCGCCTAACCTTGCCGCAGAGCAGATCCCACGTTCTCTCGTCTCCTACATCCCAGTCGTCAGGAATGGCATATGGCTCTACGTAGGCGGCTCCCTTTGGATCGGGCTGCCTCTCGGGCTCGGGCTGCTCAAGGTATTCCCTAGCCTGCTGCCACAGGTAGGAGTCTCGAGGAGGCAGTTTCCAGTCTTCCTTGCCAATGACGTGCGAAAACCTACTTAGCAGGCTTCCCTCTTCCCTTTTTCGTTTCCTACTATTCACTGGCAGGCGTTGCAGCTTCTTCTGTTCTTCGTAGAATGACTGTTTACAATCTTCGGTCGGCCCCCGAAACGCGGTCGTCCAGTCAGGTAGCTCATTTTCCCACTCCACACCGTACGTAATAATCCGAGCTGGGACGGGCCCTAGCTGGCCCAGGTTGTCCGGGTCGTGCAGGCCATGATTTCCATGGACGAGGCAGTCATTCCAGGGCTGGATGGTGTGCGAGAGCACCTTTTCGATAGCCTGGTACATCTCTGCGTATTCGGGGTGCAGCCCATTGATATATGATGTAATCTTGACTTCCGTGTTGCTGCGGTCGTCGCCGCCGTCATTGACAAATGCGACTTCGCACGGAAGACTCTGGTATCTTCGGCTCCATGGGCCGATCTCCGCGAGATCTTCGCCCACTATATGCACATGCTCGAACTGCAAAGATCGCTCGGGAGCCTGCCGTGGTGCTACCTGTGCGACACCATACGATGCCAGAAGATTCTCAAGAGCAACGGTGCCTCCATGCTCCAAAACCAGTGTTTTGCCATAGACTAGCGGAAACAGTAGCGGGTCGACGAGGTTGGAAATCATGTGAGCGGATCCCACGAAGTCGAGTCCCTTGCCTTCGTGCGCATCCCTTCTCCAGTCCCAGTATATGTTAGTTACCCGCTCCTCCCGCTCCTCCTCCATATCGGAGTATTCTATCAAGTCATCGTCGAACATCGACCATCTTTCGTTTAAATCGTCGTCTGAGTCATCTTCCACGACGTTCGGGTGGTTGCCTGTGGTGTCCTGACCCTCTATTTGATGCTCACCCTCGACTGGCCGCGGGCTATTCGATGTATTCTGTACACCTGTGGTCATATGGTTGGCTTGTTCAATTTCTTCGTCTTCCACTCTCTGTTCGCTTTCTTCCATCACCAGCGCGTCGTCGTTCACCGTGGGCCGGTCCCCTGATGGTTCTTGATCATTGATATGAGCCCGCCCCCGCCCCCATGGCCATGTGACGAGACCTGCATCCGCGTCTTGCTTAAACCAGTTTGTTAGGCTTTTCTCCAGGTCCTCTTGCCGCTCTTGCCGCTCTTGCCGCTCCTGATTCGCCGTGTACTGTTGGGCCAACGGAACAGCAGCCCGCCGGAATACAGCGCTCAGGGACTGGAGCTCGGCGGAGTCAGCCTTGCAGGCACAGGAGCCGGTATCTAACACGCGGATGTGATGATGCTCCTTGTAGTAGACGGCTTTGTCGCGAAGCTCCTGTACACACCAGGCCCAAGTCTTCCCTTGCATCAGCCGGGGGTTCGCGATGAAATGATCCCGATCCAGTTCCGCGCGCCACTGCGCAACAATCGCGTCATCAAAGACGTCCACAAACCACCTAGGCTTGTCCGTCAGCCGGTCCATCACAGCCACCATGGCCGTCTCTTGGGCGGTCACCATGGGACTCTGGCGCCACTCTTTGGCGCCATGGGCAAAGCGTGAGTCGACCGGCAGCTGGTAATCGACGGGGATCCCGCCGAAGCCGGGCACGCGAAGAGGCCCAGTGCCGCTATTGTCTAGATCCCATACTTCGTTGGTTTTAGCCATGTGGAACGGGTACGCGCGAGCTGGGACGAAAAAAAAAATGTGATCCCAAAGAGAAATCAATCCTCCACGTGGAGGTGAACGCGACGAGGGGCTAATGTTAAGGGTCACGTGACCCAGAAACAACGATCATCGCGTGGCAGTACGACAATATGAAACTGTATCCTCGTGTAAGTAAATTACCTACCTACCTATAGTTATTGGATAAATGGGTTGGGTATACGGGCTACTTCAAAATCCATACAGTGAGAGTTAAATACAAGCATGTCACGCATATAATCACCAGGTAAGAGGCCAAAGATGCAAGAGTTTGCCCAGGATCGTACATATGGTAGTTACATATGTTGATTACACTACACGATATTAGTCATATTCTATTATGATCGTGATTAATTCAATTAATCCCAAATCCAAGATCTAACCGTATCTAAGGTACCTCATATATCACTGCCGAAGTTATGCCTCTCTCTCGTGCGCGTTCTCTTCCTATTTAAACACAAGGCAGGATGTATTCTCCCCCGATGCTAGGCGTGATATGCCTTTGATACGAACTCGTCTTGTCTACCAAGCAGTCTATGGCATTAGTGTAACTGTGTCTAGCGGCATATCAGGGCTCACGTTCTCTGCTATCAAAATTTCCCTGTCCAGGTAGTGATTTAATCACGGCTTGCCCTGTCAGATAGAAAGAATTGTCTGAAAAATAGCTACCAAGTAACAATAAAAATTGTTATTGATAATTTTGAGTTTCCTTATTCGGCAAGATGTTACATTTTTGAGACGGTCAGGCAATGCATATTTAGGAAACTCCACATGGCACAGGAATTCGGTTTCTGTGCGTATTGCTAGGCAGGGCATTTAACATCGTGATAATGATGAACAGGTTGATTTGGACGAGGCTGGGCCTCTTGGGAGAGAGAGGTTGGATTGAGACTGCGGTCTTAGGCGGAAAATGGTAGGACTGGCAGCTGTGTTAACGAGAGAAAAAGACACCCATGTCACCGTTGATATGCTTTAAGAGAACTCGCGTACCATGTTAAAGAAGGCTCAAAGCTATCAAATGGAGCACAGACTACAATTTTGCAGAGAAGGAAAGCTCAGGAGTTCACGTGTCAATCTTATTTTTGCGGTCCTTCAAGCTCATCCTCTGGACGCTCGTGACTCCGTATTTATCTCATATCGATCCCACAGACCCTGCTAATTCACGGCGACTCCGTCAAACGCCATCATGCCATCGGCAAAACCCGGCAGAGGGCTTAATTGGACCACCTGCCGTGCCGAAGCAATCGCCTGTTCCATGAGCTGGCGGCGGCGTTTTGACGCAGCCCCGGGCCCGCCGCTGAATTCGGAGGCACATGAGGCACCACCTCCCGCTGGTGCCGCCGCCGTGTTGGACCCCAGATTCGCAGAGATTGCTGCGATTTTGCTGATAAAGGTGGAAAATGATTTGACGGCAGCCCAGTGGCTGATGTTACGCACCGACGTTCCGGTGAGGATGCCCCTGGACGCATCGCTGATGGCCTTCTTGTACGTCTTGGCCTGGTTGGCGTTGATGGCGCCAGCCGTGGCAGCGTTATTGATGTTGTCGAAGGTGGCCCTCCAGTTGAAAGTCATCCCGCGCGGGTCGTTGACGAAATACTTCCGCGCCACAGTCCCCAGCACATTGTTGATGACGTTCCGGACAAACGGGAAGGCGTCGTCCGCGCGCACCTTTCTTGCCTTTTCTGCGTACGATGCGGCGCTGTCGACATCCGCCTTGTCGACGCCGCCTGCGTCCGCGGCTTTCTGGGCCACGCTGGTCATGTCTTCAACAATGGCAGTGTAGGGAACGTGCTCGCCATCCTTGGGGAATGTGCTGCTCAGCTCGCTGGTAACGAGCTCGTCATCATTGTTCGCGTTGTTGCTGATGGCGGATGCGGCTGTATCATCCGGCGTGTCGGTATGCGTTCGCGTGGCCCAGGTATTTTGGAAATACGTCTTCAAAGGGCCGTCTGCCAAGACAGACAGGGCAAACTCGTCAAATAGACACAGTCGTTTAAGGGCCTTGGAGCAAGTGAGGCCGAGCCTTTTCTCCGCGGCAGGAATGCTAGACATGTATTCCATCTTATAGACGTAGTAAAACTGTACGACCTCATAGCCCAAGGACGCCCCGTTGGCAGCAACCTGGCCTAACAGAGCAGCCAACGCAACGAGTAGCGCGTTAAAAGGCTTCATGATGGATAAGAATAGAAAATTAATACCAAGAGCAAGCGTAAATTAAAGAGCAATCGCGAAATGCCGAAAGAAGGAGTGGCTGCTTCAGGCTTAAGATTGAGAATCGAATATCAGAGGATTCAGTCAAGTACAGACACGGTAAGGTAGTTAGTTACCTTGGAGGATTTCTTTGGAACACCTCCACCAACTATTCCTTATCTGCTTTGCCCAGTCTAATATCCGCGTCTCCCAAACCTGCAATCATCGTCAGTGCAGCCACGTATGGACTCTCCCTCCTTCCTATTTAATGCGCGTATCTGGCAACGAAATGAAGCCGCCGACTTCAGGATTATACCCCTGCGGCCAACTGGTGTCGTGACCCTAGTTATCGGGATTTAAATCAGGGGGCATTTCCTGTAGCGGTTAAGCGAGTGGCGGTGTTACTTTTCAAATGGGATTAAACTCTGCCGCAGAGCACTCAACAACTAGATAGTTTAGCAGAGTTGTGGTCATTGGATCGCTTAGAGATTATACAATCGTTAGGTCGTTAAGCACAGTATACATCGTTCAGCAGAGTATATAGTCGTTAAATCGTTTAGCAGAGGACGCAACCATTGGCTCGTTCAGAGCGTATAGCATCGCACATCGTTTAGCCGACTATGCAACCGCTGAACCAGTGAATCCTTACGCATAGGCACCCGGCAGGAATAGCGTCTACAGCCGTACTAGTGGAACGTCCAAAAATAATTGGTCACTTATGATGCGAAGCCAGAATAGTATCCGATTCGTGCGGAATTTCTTTGATACTTGCCACGTTGATATTACTTTCGCCCATATTTCTGAGGACATCTCGCGTGTGCGCGGACTTATGTGCTAGATAGTAGAGTACTGCTAAAATGATAGTAGTGCGCGGTATAATTCGTTTCATGAGGCACGCGACGACTAGTAAGATGGTAAATTAAAAGAACTATCATAGCTACACGACAATTTGAACGGGACACGCATAGGTAAAGGAATAGGAGATACGAGTGAGTGGTTGTTAATGGTACTAGACATTCTACTATAAATATGCATATGAATCGTACAGAATTGCTAGCGCCATTCAACATGGTGCCACCTATCGAGGTGTAGAGACCGTGGCAAGCGCAGAAGAACAGTAGCCACTCTCAAACGCCATCACCGTGCTGGCAACAGCGGTACCGCACGCCCCGTTCGAACAGTCTCGAATGCCGTAGTAAAAGTTGATGTTTTTGCACAGGCAGGACGGGTCGGGAGACGTACAGCCGAGAGACGAGTACTGTGCCAGCATGTTACCGAAGCAGGTATTACCGCACGCGGGTAGGTCGGCGATGGAGGTGGGGGTGCCCGAAGGAGGAGCGGACGACGTGGCGGTGGCACCGGCCGATGCGCAGTATGCGCTTTCAAAAGCCAAGACTGTGCTGGCAACAGCCGTGCCGCAAGCCCCGTTGGAGCAGTCTCGGATGCCGTAGTAGAAGTTGATGTTCCGGCAGAGACAAGAGGGATCCGGCGTCGTGCAGCCCAGCGACTGGGACTGGGCGAACATGCTACTGAAACATGTTTGCTAGCGAAGGGCACCATGTTAGATAACCTGACTTGAAGCAATGCAACGATCACAAGCGATCAGATATACTCCGTTAAGAGACAGGGATTCAAGTAAATGGAGCACGTACACCACAAGTGGGAAGCTGCGAAATGGCTGTCAGTGTAGATGATGTCGTGGTTGTGCGCGTTGAAGACGACGTACGAGATAAGCTCCGTGTGCTCGATGAGAACGTTGACTTTGTCGACGAGGACGTTATCGTGGACGTCCTCGAGGCCGAACGCGAGCTGGACGTTGAACTGGAAGCTGAACCGGAAGTCAAACTAGAAGCCGAGGATGAAGCTGAGGTAGGGACATAGGGAGCTTGGGTCCCGTCAAATGCTGTGGCGAACACCAGCGTGCCGTTGGTACCAATATTGGTTGCCAGTGTCGTCACCAGGGTCGTCGCGTCATAGCTCGTGATGTCCATGAGCAAACCGGGCCACACGCTCGAGGTACAGACAGCGTTCAGACCAGGTCGCTCAGTGCTAAGATAGTTCGGTGCGTAGAGACCATAGCCACTGGAATTACTTAGCTTCACAGAAAATCAACTGGAACACACAGAAGAGGAGCTCAACCACCTCCACCACATCCTCAGCGGCCAAGACAAGAATAAGTTTGTTTTGACTTTGTTCCTGTGCAGTCTATTTTTCTTTCATAAATCTCCGTAAGACGTACCTGGGGCAGCAGATGAGGTAGGTCGAGTTGACCTGGTAGGTCTCCCAGTTCAGAGGGCAAACCAGGTCTTTGAACGGAGGCAGCACTGAGGTAGCCACGGCACTGTAGTAGAACTGGCTTGGGTAGCAGGAGGAAAGTGTCAAGTTTGGTACAGGATTCACGATATTCTGCCACAGCTCTGTCGACCAAGCGGCGATCTCCGTGATACCAGTGGCACAGTCGGTGGGCTGCGTAAATATCGTCGTCAAGACCAGCGGGTCGCCTGTGGTCGTGACTGTCGATGATGACGACTTTCCCGGAACTGTCGACGATGATGCTGTTGACGAAACTGACGACGACGACTGCGAGGTCGGCATACTGGACGACGTCGATGTAGTCTTCGTTTGCCCAGTCGTCAGGATGCTGAGGGTTTGCAGCTGGCCGGAGGCAAACGATATGGCGCTCAGAGCCAGCAGAATAGATCGCAAAACAGACGACATTGTGCAGTTTTTTTTGTCAAGGCCAAAATGGAGCAGCTCTGAGTGACGATGCGGAATACGTGTAACAGGCAATCGAAATGAGGACAGACTTGGAACGCATATGAACCCCGGAGACGGAGGGTAGCAAAGAGTATCAAACGGAAATAAATGAAAGCGAAGATACTTTATTAGACCGCAAGCCACATATTTGAAGATAAAAGCAAATGCATCGCACCGACGAAGGCTCGGTCTCGCTCCTCGCTAAATTAGGCCAAATGAGAAGATATCAATTTTAGTGAACGAAAAGCCAGACAAACTTAAAAGACAAGTCCTACTAAGATAACCTCCCCAAAGGGGCAAAAGACCTGAAATCACCCTAGGAGAGGCGCGGGAGGATCCTACCCAATCACACGCCGCTATGTATACATTAATCTTGTATGGACACGGCGTGGCGAGGAGATTCTACTGCAGGAACGAGCCGCCCCCAATGTGGCGATCCAGTGATCTTAGAGAACTACATAACAACAGCCCAAGAGCGTACTTCACTCCAAAAGCATGCCAATGTCCATCGCGGGACTCACCTCATATCAGACGCCCATCTACCGGAAATTTAGCTGACCATCGGAAGAGTGTTCTCGGTATCATCCGACTTTACATATACAGTGCTCTGTCCAGGAAGTAACATAGCAGCGGAGCGCCAGGACAAGAACCAAAGCCCTGGTCAGGTCGGAGTACGGACTCGGAACATCATCCGTACGTCAGTTTCCATCGCAAAACAGAACGCGTTCCCAGTTCTGCTTTCAACAGAACAGTATTTCATCTCTCTCGCGTCCGTTACTGTACGTCTTTCTTTCTCTCTTTGCACAGACGCTACTCGCCGCTTCATCCATTGATCTTTTCCCCATCATAGCTATGGTCTAGGCATCATGCTCAGCTACCTTCCTCTCTTTGGCGCGTATGCTTGCCTGATGGGCATCTTGGGCGTCGTTTACGGCTTGCCAGGCCATGGTGGCGGTACCGGCTTGTACATGTGGCACCAGCGACGAGCGATGGCCAACGCACCACGCTATCGTTTGCCGCGCTCGCTGAATGTGTCCAGTCCTGGGGTACAAAACATATCCACAGGCGCGCTCCAGGATGCCCAAGAGCTTGTCGCAGCCGCCGTTGCCCAGCAGTCTGTGTATAACGCCTACCGCGTGACGCATCCACGACGCAACACTTACAAGTCCCGACCGGACGCTACGTCAACATCTCGGAGGCGGTTTGACGAGCCAGCAGCCCCGGCACTGAATGCCAGCCTCAAAGCTGCCGCTGCCCTGCTGGCCGAGAATTATGCAAGACAACAGCTGAGCAACGGGACGCTGCATCGGAGCTACGACCAGTTCCGAGACGTGCCGCAGCCCCTCACGGTAGCCAAGCGTGACCCAGCCGCCGATACGTCCTCGTACTGGCCGTCGATGGTCGACCACGGCGTACCGTCCATGGGCTCGAACCCGTCGTACCCAGTCTACCGCGACGTCACCGACCCACGATTTGGAGCCAAAGGTGACGGCGTAACGGACGACACGGCCGCCATCAATGCTGCCATTGCCTACGGTAACAACTGTGAGCAAGGTTGCGAGTCGTCCACAACCAAGGGTACATTCATCTACTTTCCCCCTGGAACGTACCTCATATCAACGCCTATAAATGCCGCCTACTACTCTCAGCTCGTGGGCGACCCCAACGACCTGCCCATCATCAAGACAGCTCCAGCCTTCATCGGACTCGGAGCTATACAGACGGATGTCTACATACCAAACAACAACGGCGGCGAGTGGTACATCGAGCAGTCCAATTTCTACCGCCAGGTCCGCAATCTTATCATCGACATCGAGGACACCACCACCGCACAGGTCGCAGGTCTGCACTGGCAGGTGGCCCAAGCCACATCACTGACCAACGTATACATTTCTGCCAGCCCCACCGCAGGCACAACGCAGATGGGTATCTTTACCGAGAACGGTAGCGGTGGTTTTATGTCAGACTGTACCATCGCAGGCGGTCAATACGGCATCTATGGCGGTAACCAGCAGTATACTGTGCGCAACTTTCAGATCTTCAACCAGGCCAACGCCAGCATCTGCCTGATCTGGGACTGGGGCTGGACCTGGGCCGGCCTATATCTGGGCAAAGCCCCTGTCGGCATCTCCCTAATCAATCCCCAGGACTCGACGGGCCAACAGGCCGGGTCCACCTACATCCTTGACAGCCAGTTCGTTGACACGCCTATGGCCATCCAGGCCACCTTTGAATCGCAGAGTATGCTGAACACTACCATAATCACGCTAGACAACATCGGGCTCAGTGGTGTCGACACCATCGTGGGCTTCACGGATGGTAACAAGCTTGACATTTCTGGCGACAGCTTGGATTTCGTCATCGTGGGCAACGTCGAGTACTTATCCTCCATGTCCCAGGGCTATTACGAGTACAGCATCCAGCGCACGCCACCCCCCCTTCAAGATCCGACGGCCACCGCCCTATACCATGACGTGTACCTGTACAAGAGTCGTCCACAGTACGAAACGCTAGCCGCGGGCAGTATTATCAGCGTCAAGGATCACGGTGCAGTTGGTAACGGTGTCACTGATGATACTGCAGCCATTGTTGCCGCACTGGCGCTTGCAACCACGGACAACCTCATCTACTTCCCCCCCGGGTCGTACGTCGTCACGTCGACAATTGTCGTTCCAGCCCATGCCCGAATCACAGGCCAGGTTTGGTCTCAGATCGTGGCTTCAGGAGACTACTTTAGTGACATGGCCGCACCCAAAGTGATGTTGCAAATCGGTAACGTTGGCGACGTGGGCTCGGTCGAGATCAGTGACCTGCTATTTACGTCCATTGGCAGCCTGCCCGGTCTCGTACTGATGGAGTGGAACGTGCAAGCCGAAAGTCCGGGATCAGTTGGTATCTGGGACGCACATTTCCGTATCGGCGGTGCATATGGGACGAAGCTACAGGTGGCCGATTGCCCGACCGCAGCCCTGAACCCGGCCTGCGTGGCGGCGTCAACCATCATGCACATGACGCCGGGGTCTAACGGCTACTTTGAAAATATGTGGTTGTGGGTCGCCGACCATGATATCGACGATGCAGCCAACACGCAGATATCAGTAGCTGTCGCTCGGGGCTTGCTCGTCGATTCGACGTCGGGTCCCACGTGGATGTTCGGTACAGCGTCGGAGCACTCGATGCTCTACCAATACAGTTTCAACAATGCCACAAATACCTTCGCCGGCATGATACAGACCGAATCGCCGTACTTCCAGTTTGCGCCAGGCCTGGCACAGTCGCCTGGCCCATTCAACGCGTCAATTGGGTTGTTTCCCGCAGACCCCATATTCCCCGACGCCACTTGTAATGCATCGCAAGCCCTCTGCGATTTTGCTTGGGCCGTCGTGATGCAGGAGAACACCAATCTAACTGTGGCCGGCGCAGGCCTCTACTCGTGGTATGACAATTACCTCGAAGAGTGTGTCGATACACAGAACTGCCAACAGCGCCTGGTTCTTGACGCGGGAGACAATGCGGGTCTCTTTTTCTTCACCTCGTCACCATCGGCGCAGTGGAGATGATTAGCAATGTGGCCGAAGCCGATATCGTATATGCGGCTAAGAATACGCAGGCTTTTGCACACCCATTCTGGAGCGCTCTAGCCGCGTATACGGACGACGCGGGGCAGAAGAGTTATTCATGCACGGACAACGACACTAGCGCGGCTTGCACAGTATCTTGGAACTGCGACCTCACCCAGACGTACGCGACTGTTGAGGATCTGAATGCGGCGCTGTCGTATCCTGACCAATGCATGCCGTACTACGCGGTCGACACGCTCTATACCATTCTCAACGACTCCATGACGAACTATACCGCAGCCAACGAGGATTACGACGAGTACTTTGGCTACTACCAGCAGTACGTGCAGCAGATGGTTCCGGACGCCATCAACGCGTTCATGGCCGGTTCGTCGCCAAGCCAGGTGCAAGGGGGTCCGGGGAACAAATACTTTGATTGCACCTGCTCTGGTTACGGGCCGACATCAACACAACAGTGTCCATTTACATACAGGCAGCTCCTGGGTGCCGACTCATTCGTCATGACGTACACACTCAAGGACGCAAACGGGTTCTACCAGGAGTTGGAGAGCACATACGGCATCAACAGCTCGTGGGTCGTCTTCAAGGACACCGGAGGACCTGTCAGAAACATGGGCCACTGCAGGCCTGCTGATGAGTGCAGCGACGGCACCGACTATCGCTATGTCAACATCCCGCAGGCGGCTGACTCCAGCGTCATTAATGTAGCAAATCCCAAAGACGTGGTGACAGCGGCGCTGCCAACCATCGATGGCATGTTGGACAACATCCTGGCGACAGCGCTGGACATGAACTTTGCCGCCTATAACGGCTCGATGCAGGACGTCCCCGATACCTACTCGCTGCCTGTCTTCATGATCCAGCAGGCTGTCGCGTCCATGGCGGTGGTGAAGTCTCTCGGTGAGCAGCAGGCCAAGAACGACAAGATCAGCTTGATTCTAGAGATCCTGGGGGCCGTGTTTGCGTTTCTGCCATTCGTCGACGACTTCGCACCCGCACTCGAGGTGCTCGACGGCGTGTTCGAAACGGTCGCTGCCGCCGGCAATATAGCCCTCGATATCCAGGGGATCATTTCCGACCCCGCGTCCGCGCCCATGCTCTTGCTGGACCTCGTAGGCGGCAGCGGTGGCCGTGAGCTGGAAGACGCCGATGACTATGCGAAGGCCGCCGCCGCCGCCCGCGCGCTGAAGGAAGACGACCTCGCGGCCATCGGCTCCGACTTCAAGGCGGAAGAGGACAAGTTTAAAGACGAGACGACGCCGAAATGCGAAGTTAAGTAAATATTTGCAGCATGTGCAGATTTGCGCCATAATCTCTCTCATTTTTCTTTGTTTAATTTTTATCGTCTAAATCACGAAACCATTGAACCATAAATAAACATTTCCCATATATCGAACTTCATATTATATGCTATATACTGAATTTGACGAATCAAAGGATATCCTCCCAATGATAGTGTTGTTACAGCCAGAAGGACCTGATCTGTTTCGGAGCCTGCGTTTTGACCACAAGTAACTGATGCTGGTGCGCTTTGTTACATTGTGCAGAAATGGCGCTGAGGACTGATTAACACCGGCCATTCCGTGCCTCCAACGCTTTCAAGAAGAGCCGGATGACATTCTGTCGGATACCCATCAAATGTCGCCACCTTTTGAAGATACCACTCTACCACCATATGGATGAACCTGTTGATATACTGCTCTGGGACCAACTGGGGGACTTGGCGCTCGCTCACTACACGTGCCCACGTAGACTGGAAGCGATAAATCGGCTGTGAAGAACAGGCCTACTTCGACATCAAGTCTGGGAGTTGCATTGGCAGCGCAGATTTGGGAGATATATTGCGAGCTAGTCCTTTAGGATCATGGTTCGACGCGCGGACCGCCTCTATTTTCAAGATGTCGTGGACTTGCGTCTTGCTATCAGCATCGTTGGCCTGAAGGTTAATCCAAAGCCGCGCAAAGATCGGGAACCTGCTGCCGAGGATCGTAGTTCGCGAGGCCAACAAATTGTCAGCGGTACCGATGCCAATCCGTTCGTCTGCTCATGCCATACAGTTTATCCAATTGGCAGGTTGTGCCATCAGCGAGGATAAAAGATTCTTCACCAAAGCTATGAGACTCGACAGGCAACCTACCGCCTACCTACCTTACCTGGTCAGAATGAAGGGGTTCTTTAGGCTAAAGGAAATCGGTAAATAATTGAGTAGAATGCATCACGGAGCATTTGAAAGCCAAGGATTGGCGCGGGATTCGGCTAGTCCGCACGTTTATGGTAGGAGCCGCAAGCCGTTGGATGGATTCCGCCGTTCGTGGGGCTCTACAACAAATGGCTAAATAGTAAAATGTAACCTAGAAACCAGGCTTTTTACCCCAGACGCATACCCCAACCAGTGGTCGGCTCTCCGCAGTTGCCCAATGATGCGGGATGGCCCTAATTATTAGTCTCCCAGCGCCTTTGGCCCTTGTATTAGACGTTAGGCAGAAGGCTTTGTAGGCACGCAAGGTCGCCTCGTGCCCAGATATTCAAGGTGTGGGATTGTCTGCGGGCTGTCGAGTCCTGATATACTGTACCATATCACATGTCTCAACGCACTTCTCTTCGAGGTTGCGTTAAAGCAAGCCCCATTCCATTTAACCCTTACCCCGTCTGCGAAATATGGGTGGCACTACCATACAACAGTCCATGCTGAGCTTCGAACCTGTCCTAACAGGGATACGTGCTTTGTGATTCTGCACCTAAACTCAGAAGTCGACTCTTGGCATTCCAGATTGTGATGCCCCAGTCCTTCGAACGCCCGCTGACACTAGTGGTGTTACGGCAGAAAGTTCCGTCCGCTACGTGCCTGATATCCGGGACACATCTTTCAACGAACGTACGATCCTTCTGTATATCAGGTGCGGTGCAGACGTACCTCAGCTCGCAACCTTCGGTATTTCTCTTCGGGGCAGGCAGGTTCAGCCAAGACCAGACTGGGGTCATCAAGGCACAGCTAACCCTAAGACAGTATAATTACTGACCCCGCCAGGATATCTTTTAGGAAACCGGCTACCGGGTCATATAAGGTGGTCGGTGCACTAGTGCGAAGGAATCTATCCTTCTATCGAAAGAAACGGCCACCTGAAGGCCGAGTCCGAATATAATCAAATGGCATGCGCAAATCTTGAAAACAATTGGCCACCTGCTCAAGGGCTTTGACTGCTCATTCAAGCTGTACGCAATATGTACTTCGCATAATGCCTTGTCCGAAAAGTTGAGGAAAAGAGCCATCTGGAGCAGATATAAAAATCCTTGGTCGCAGAATCACATTCCACATTAGGTTTAAATGTCAGGTCTCCACAATCTCAGACCCTCACATAAAATTAGAACAACAATGTAACTGTATTCATGTGCCAATGTCGTATGGCGAGTCTTGGTTTTGGGCAGGCTGTTTCCCCGCTTTGGGGTGAAAAGCTATGATGAGTAACTATTCCTAAATCTAACGCGACGCGAATGGTTCTCACCGTATTTTTTGCAGCTAAGTCAACATGAGAGTTAGTCTCACCGGGTAAATAGAGGAGAGCGTACCTGAGCGAGCGAGCCGTTCATTCCGGGACCCTAGCTGTGAAGCAACCTGCCTAGATCGAATCTAGACATGTTGTATTGGCAGAAGTAGGGAGGTAAACAAGTATAAAGGCGTAGCATGTTCTACGGTCAATTGTAGATAGAATCTTTAGGCACGCCATACGGTACTCGAATACAGACCATGATGTTCCTCGCGACCACTGTTCTCCTCCTCGCCGGGTGCGTCACGGCTGCCCTGGACGGGAACGGCAATACATGTGTAGCTCGTCCCAACGGCACATTCGCGCAGAATGTCATCTTCCAGCCGAACAGCAAGCATTCGGTGATCTACCCACGCCAAACTCAGCTGGACGATGGCACCCTGCTTGCTACTGCAGCATACTCAGGCGACAGCCCGCCTTACTTTCCCATCTTTGCCAGCACCGACGGAGGTGCTACCTGGTCGTGGCGTTCTAATATGACGGACCAGGTCAACGGTTTGGGAATGAACGCCCAGCCCGCCCTGGCGGTGCTGCCGTTTGCTATCGGCGGCTACCCCGCTGGCACGGTGCTCGCCAGCGGGAACAGCTGGGGACCGACCACCAACATCGATCTGTACGCCAGTCTCGACAAGGGTTTTACTTGGAAGTTTGTCAGCAACGTGGCCAGGGGCAGCAGGCCCGGAACACAAAACGGGAATCCCTGTATCTGGGAGCCTTATATCTTGTAAGAAGCGCAAACACCGTTTTCTTTACCCTCGCAGCAGTCACGCGTTGTATAGTCGGATCGACATGTATACCGGGTGACGTTGATCCTCTACGATATGAGCGGCATGGTGGCTAACAAGATATTGGCACAAGACCGTTCAATGGCACTGTTGGCGTCTTTTACTCGGACCAGCGCGATCCTGATCATGGACAGAAGCTCGCGCATCAAGAGTCGACGGATCTCGTGACTTGGGGCGATGTAATCAACGATGTTGCCTACCCGCTCTACACAGATCGTCCCGGAATGACTGTCATGGCCTATGTACCGCCCCTTGAGAAATGGATCTTCGTTCACGAGTTCCCAGGCGGCGACTCATGGAGTGGCGCTGGCTATCCAGTCTACTACCGCTTGTCGGCGAGTCCTTTTGAATTCCGTTACGCCTATGGCTACCCGATCGATGTGAAGGGAATCCAACCTTCTAGCAGCCCCTACGTCGTTTGGTCCCCTGTTGGCGGACCGAACGGCACTATCGTTGTCAGTGACGCCGACCACCAGGGCGTTTTCACCAACCGTGCCAACGGCCAACCTGACCAGTGGGAGCTACACGACACTCCGCAACCTATCGCCTACAGTCGAAGTTTGCACATCATGAATGGGAACGACGATGATTTAATGATCCTTGGCGCAGGCAACTACCAGGGTGTTGACCCTCCAGGCACTAACAGGCCGCTGTACCTCAGTGTTGTAAGCCTGACCAAGACCCTTACCAAGCCGATCGGCTCGGAGGACTTGCCGAAATAGCTTGGCATGAGAGATTCGGCCGTCTGACATTAGATAAATTGAGTATTAAAATCAAGTAGTGATGCTGCTACTTGAGATCATCTGATGTTTATTTTGCCACTCGGCGACTACGAGGAGCGCAGCGGTTGCGGTGTCTTGCAGCCGGCGTTACTACTTCATTAGGTAGCTTCGCTCTTACAGTGACAAATTACTCTCAACCAGCCTCTTACACACTCTCTGTTTTCTGACCAAATTGTGATTTTCGAGCGATGGGCTTCCGAAGCAGTGATTTCAGGAAATCAAATTCGGTGCAGAGAGTTAGATCCTCTTGGCGGATAGTCTCCGTCTCTAAAATTATCGCTAACTAGTAGGTTGCAAACTCTAAACTGGGTTTTGGGGCGCGAGGAAGAAAGCAATAAATGCTACCAGTGAATAGCTCGGTAAGATCGTGGTTATATCAAGTCTTGGGGAGTGGAAAGTGTCCACAAATTGCTTTATTTGGCCCATCGAGTATAGTAGCTCTTGCTGGCGACGTATGCAAAAAAAGTCTTGTTGCAGGGAATTGAACCCTTCATAAGCATCTAGAGATGGACAAGGATCTAATATTGAGGCAGAAAATGGGTCACACATTTTACAATACAAAGGGCTTTAGCGCTGCCAGTTGAGTCAACTGAGTGGAACGGCCGAAGTGATGGCGACGAACCCCAGCACCGGCCCCATAGCTCCACCTCCTCCGCCTCCTATTCCCCAGTGAACTTATCGTAGCCAACGCATAACATTGTGCTGGCAGTTCCATATTCTCGGAGAAGACTTTGAAGCGTTCGACAACGACTGTTCAGTCAAAGAAAATGGTAACAAATTGGCATTGGTTCCCTTCCCAACACCCTGGCAAGGGTCGCTGGCAGCGGAATAGCAAATCCAAATTTGATGCGTGCAAAATGGCGTAACAAACTAGGTTTCCCTTTAAGGAAGGTTGCTACGTGTAGCTCTGAAATCCAGGGCCTGGAAACCACATTGCTGACGGTAACTCCCCTGATTGAGTCCACTATTACCACTGTGAGTCATCTTGAGCTCGCAGCTACTCCGTAATTGCTCCGTATAGAACAGAAAAGGGTCCACTTTTAATATTCTTACGAGCGGCACAGCAACTGGAAAGTTCCAGCTCTGTCAACAACCTGACAGATACTTAATAGACTAGTCGTCGCCCTCCTGCACACTCTCTCTTAGGAACTAGATCGGCATGCCCTAGTTCCTAGTGGCGATATTCTGGTTTATATTTCATCTCCATCTCCATCTCTCTAGTCTAATATTCTCAATCAGGATTTATTCGGTCGACGAAGATCTACAATGGCGGCTAAACAACCCCTCCCTGGAGCCTTTAGCGCTCCGACCGAGGGGCATAATGCGAGCCCCTTCACCAAAGATTTTAATGCGCTAGTCGAAGAGCTCCTTGAAGAATGGCACGTCCCAGGGATGGCAATTGCTGTCGTTGACGGAGATGAGACGTGGTCGAAGGTAGGAATTCCAATTAAGACCTTCCATGTTCACACGAGAGCGGTGTAAAGTACAGGCCATGGCTCACCTCTACACGCATAAAGGTCGTGCAGACTTTACCTTCCTCTATCCTGGATGGCGCTTTCTTGAATCCCTCGTACTCACCTGTTGTTCGTGTGTTTATCCTTTGCCCTTTAACTCACTAGCTTGTAGGGTTATGGACACGCGAATCTCGCATCAAAGACCCCGGTCACGCCGAACACTGTCTTTTGTGCTTGCAGTACGACCAAGGCCTTCACAGGCGCAGCAGTGGCTCATCTCGTAGAGGGGGGGTATCGGAATCCTAGCTTCCCCGAGAAGAAGGTGGATTGGAGCACACCCATTGCCAACATCATTCCCGATGACTTCGTCCTTCAAGATGATTGGGCGACCGCCCACCTTACGCTCGAAGATGCTCTTACCCACCGGTCAGGCATGGCTGGCCACCAACTTTTGTACGGTTGCGAGAACGCATCTGTCAAAACAGTCGTGCGTGCGCTACGACACATTCCCCTGTCCGCGGCACCGAGGACAACGTTTCAATACAGTAACGTAATGTACGTGGCGGCAAGTCATGCTGTCGAAACGCTCACGTCACGCAGTCTTGCAAACGTGTTTGACGACTGGATCTGGAAGCCGCTAGGGATGGCTGAGACCTATTTTACCCCCCAGGATGCGGATGCGGCCGGCGCTCAGTTAGCCAAGGGATATTACTGGCACGACACGCAGAACGCGTACGTGGAGGTTCCATACATGCCCCTAACGGAGCTCAGCGGTGATGGTGCCATCATGTCGAGCGTCACCGATTATGCAAAATGGATTCGGGCCCTTATCAACGAGGACAAGTTTCTCTCCCACGCCGTGCACGACACTATCAAGGCACCGCGGATATTCCCTTCGACGTCACCCGGCCGCTATGATACACCGACAGGCTACGCGCTGGGATGGGAGACCTCATCTTATAAAGGCCATCGTATCTGGACGTAAGTGGCGTGATATTTGTGGTGTTTCTTGATCAAATACGTACTGATAATTGAGACAGCCACAACGGCGGTAACGACTCATTCGGCTCCGAGGTTCTTTTCTTTCCTGGGTTGAAGTTTGGCGTGGTGATATTCGCCAACACAGCCACTACGTCGAACTTCATCGGTCTGCTCCTAAAACAGAAACTCATAGATGACAAAATTTCCTTCCCACTGGATAAGCGAGAAGACTGGCGTACTAGGTACACACGCTATAACCTGCAGCACAGTTGGTATGCTTTGCTAATGGACGACAGAATCCGAGAAGGTTGGACCCAATTCAAAGCCGGTGCCGACCGCGCGGGAGAAGCTCTCTTCCCAGATCGGCCAAAGGAAACTACGAGGCCGGTCTTACCACTTGAGAAGTATGCAGGGGATTATCTCCACCCGGCATTCCGTGAGTTGAAAATCACGGTGGGCGCCCCGTCTCCAGCTCTGCGACAAAGTATTGAACTTTGGGCAACTCGGCCAACAGCCACCTGGGGCTCAATCATCGAGTTTGAGCATATCACCGGTGAATACTGGCTTGCGTTTAGCTATTTATCGTCCTCTCCGACCATGGTGCAGGACACCGGCCGTGCTGAGTTTAAGATCGGACCAAATGGAAACGTGACCTCGTTCGATGTCGAATGGGGTCCAGGATCCAGCAAATTCACGTTTGAAAAGGTAGCATGATGTGTTGAAGAATATAAGGCGTTTGGCCTGACCTGGGAAAAATAGACTCCATGATTCCTCTTTAGTGGAAATAGCTTAAGCATCGGATATACAAGATACAAGACCAAGACTGGCAATAGTTCAAGCAACAATCTTAGATCACTGAGGCCCCAGACATCAAGTTTCCGCTGCTAGAGTCAAACATATTTGCCCACACCATTGGTTGTGCACATCTCGGGCTAGGGGGTGTTTATTTTCAAGCTCTTCGGGCTTCTCTAGGCTAAGTAGGTCCTAGGCACAGGCTGGACTAACGGTAGAACTCTTGCCAGGGTTAGGGCTCTTTCTATCACGTGACGCACCTCTTTCTACGGAAAAGCGTGTTCCTGATTCGCTCTCAGCAGCTCTCTCTATAAACTTAAGCTATGAGATTGTTACGTTCTACAATGCTACAAATTGTTCGGCACAACATCCTTATGTCGCGTAGCTCAGCCCTGGCTCACCCAGAACGGCTTGAAGTTTCTAAAGACAGCAGCACGTTGGATTGATCTGCTGAGTCAGCTGCGAGGGTCCCATGTGGGTAAAGATACTAGGTACGAAGTACGCAAGCGTGGCAAGGTAACGTTATCTTTTCTTCGATCATTAATTTAGCATCTCAATCCCGTTATCGGCCATCGATCATTGTCACCACCGACAATTGACGAATAAGGGTTCAAGAAGCGACCGCGATGTTATCTAACAGCGAAACTGAGGAAGCGGGCCTGCTCGACAAGAAATGCACGGTTTCCGTTCGAGGACATGCTTCACCTCCCAGGGCTAGCGCGGGCAAATCTGCGCGATTCGCGCGTCAACTCGGACTCGTTTGCGCCGTACTGGTATTCTTGGGCTGGGCCTACCAATCCAGAGATATCACCACGAGTCGAACGCTGCCGTTGGAAACCTGCGCCTGGAATCACCTTGAATCGCATCTACCTTTACTATCCATCCCACCTATCGGCCAATCCGAGTTTTTGGCCCGCCAGGACGCCTTAATACGCGAGCTAGACGCCGCCGGAGTCGACGCATTTGTTGCCGAGCCGTCGGCATCTACGTCGTATTACGCCAATGTATCATCGAACTTTCACCTCTCGGAGCGCCCGTTCTTGTTGGTAATAGGGAGAGACGGCAAGTTCAGTACTCTTGTACCAAATTTCGAGGCTGGCCGTATCGCGAAGCTAGATATGGTCTACAGAAGCAGGACAACAATTACCTGGGCCGAAGAAGTGTCACCATACGAGATGCTAGCTCGAGGAACAGGGTACTCCAAGGTCATGGTCGATGAGCACGCCCGGTTCATGATCGTGGCTGGCCTGCAAGAGGCGGGAATCGAAGTTGTTCCCATGTCAGAGGCGGTCAAGTCGCTCCGATCCGTCAAGACTGATGCCGAGATCGCCTTACTCAGGGGTATCAATGCATTCACGCTTTCACTGGTTAGATCCCTTCAGAAATGTATCAGGATTGGTATTACACAAGAGGCCATCCTTGCGGCTTCCCAGGCCTTGTTCACGCGCGCTGGGGTGGGCAGCGGCTTCTGGGCTCTGGTTCTTTTTGGCGACCAGGCCGCTCTTCCCCACGGCGGCGAGACCGGCCGGACCCTTCAGCATGGCGAGTTTGTTCTCATCGATATCGGTTCTGAGCTTCACGGGTACTGTAGCGATGTGACACGTACCATCCTACCCCCGCTGGGCAACGTTAGTACTGACCTCTTGGGCATCTGGTACACTGTCCTAGAGTCTCAGACCGCGGGCCTCTCGAACATGCAGGCTGGAGAAGTGTGCTCGAGAATCGACGGCGCCTCGCGAGATGTCATCTCGCAGGCTGGGTATGGCGAGTTCTATACGCATCGGCTAGGACATGGCCTTGGCTTGGAGGGACACGAACCGCCGTATTTGAATGGCGCAAATATGGAAAAGCTAAAGTTGGGGGAAGTGGCCACCAACGAACCGGTATGTCTTTGCCCATGAAACTCCCCTCGCCAGCGCTTTCCCCACCCTAACTGTTTTGATTCATCAGGGCATCTACGTCACCACGGAGCAGGCAGTGCGTCTGGGAAAAAGTATTGGCTTCGGCATAAGGCTGGAGGACCCTATTCTCGTTACCGAGAGCGGTGGGATTCCTTTGACAGGCGCTAGGGCTGAATCCCCTTGGAATCCTTAAGATTCAAGGAGATGGATTACGTGTTAAACGGGTCGCTACGGTCAAGCGAACCTTGAGTTACAGCGGGCCGTCTCTTATTCTGTTAGTAAATACTGCCAGGCATAAACGGCGAATGGGGGTTTGCCAAGATATTGCACCCTTTAACCAGGAAAGTTGTTGGACATATCGTGTTCTCGGACGGATGTAGGAGGGGACCGGTCAATTGCAGCAACTGTACAGGGCAGATATTAATACATAAAATAAAGAATATCTATAAAAACTTTTACACCCCAACATTTTACTCTGTAAGCGGCGCCGTGTCCGCAAACAGGGTCGACGCCCACCCGGTGACGGGGTATCTGTCGCCCTGGATGGCCACGCTGTCGATGGCCTCGCGGATCGTTCTGTCCTCGGCGTCGGTCAACCGCACCTCGAGCGCCCCGATATTTTCGTCAAAGTATTTGGTTCGCTTGGTGCCGGGGATGGGGACGATCATCTCCCACTGGGCGAGAATCCAGGCGAGCACAAGTTGGCCGGAGGTACAGCCCTTTGACGTCGCGAGATCTTGCAGCTGGTGCACTAGCTCGAGGTTCTTGGGGAAGTTCTCGGCCGAGAAACGCGGCACTCCGCGTCGCCAATCGTCCTTGTCTAGATCATCGGGCGACTTGAACCGGCCCGTCAGCATGCCGCGCCCCAGAGGCGAATAGGCCACAAGGCCAACCCCGAGTTCTTTGCAGGTTGCCAGCAGGTTCGTGTCGGGGCTTTCGATCTCGAGCGAGAAAGGGCTGTACTCCATCTGCACCGCTGTGATAGGGTGTACGGCCTGTGCGCGGCGGAGGGTGGCTGCTGATACCTCGGAGAGGCCGAGGTAGCGGATCTTGCCCTCTCTAGAATACAATAAGCCGTGGTTAGCACCCGATATACAGTATTTTATAGTAGTAATCAATGTCCAGACGGTCAAGCAGGTAATAGAGAAAATATGGGTTTGCTGTACCTCTTCAGTTCCGCCATGGCGCGGATGGTGATTTCGATAGGCGTCTCCACATCAACTCGGTGTACGTAGTACAGATCGATATAGTCGGTGTGTAGACGCTCAAGGCTCTTGGCGCAGGCCTCGTGAACGTACTCGGCGTCGGTGCGCGCCTTGCCGTTTCCTAGATTGCCGAACTTCGTAGCAAGCACGATGTTCTGGCGCTTATCCGCATTGCGCCGGAGCCAGCGGCCGAGCATCGCTTCGCTGTCGCCGTACGCGTCTGAGGTGTCCCAGAAGCGTTCCCCCTTGTCGTAGATGTAGTCGAGCATCTTGAAGCGCTCTTCGTCAGATTCAGCCTTGCCGTAGAAGGCGCTGAGGCCCATCATGCCGAACCCGAGGGCTGTAACCTGGGGCCCGTTGGTGCCGAGTTGGCGGGTCTTGAGGGACATCGCGCTGTGTTTTGAGGAACAAGAAAACGGATTGTGTCGAAGGATATCTCTGATTCAAACTCTCTAGGAGAGAAAGTGACCACTCGGCGCGGGTAGCAACTTTCACGATTTATGAGCCGTGGATAGGGCAGTGGCAGAGAAGAGCACGCTTATACAGGGCGACCAGGTCTTTGTGTGGAGGCTACTTAAGGTAGTTTGAAGTCTTGTCTGGAGTGGCATCATCGTGAATAAATACAAGATGCCAACTTAGAGCTTGCTGGCGGAAGCTCAATGATGCAGCCGGTTTAGTGTGTCTCTGGGGTAGCATGCTTGTTGAAGGTATCGGTCATAGGATATAAAGAATTAGGATCCAATAATACGCCGATGATCGACGGATCCGCTGTACCGCACGTTGCCGGGTTTAGCTCGGGATTCACCGCGTGATGCTGATTAATATTTATGCACGACTCAGTCTTATTTTAAGCACCCCAAATTACTATATTACGTCAAATACCACTCTCCGGTCGGAATTAAGTATTCCGCGTTCGATATCCGACACCCAAAATCGCGTTAAAGCCAGTGGCATTTGCTTATTTTCATCGATATCCGAATCCTCACTGGGCTTCTGAACATCTTGAACATCGCGGAATTAACTACCTATAATTCATAACAATACAAGAAATGTAAAAGTTCAGTATAGAAACCTCTGCTTATCAATACAGAGTCTAGTCACGAATCGTGGAGAATCCGAAAATGCAGATATAAATAATTAGTTGGTGTAAGTTCGTAGTACAGAAAATATTCGTGATACAAACAGCAGCCGCTTTAGCAAGACTGGTTTAAATTCCTTTTCTTTTAGAGAACGACTGAAATTTCTATTTGAATTATCGTGACATTTCTCGAACAAAGCAAACCGTTCTTTCTCAGGTGTTTCGCTTTACTACCTGAATAGCAAAAATGGCCGCTAAGATAATCACCGTCGTTGGGGCTACCGGCGCCCAAGGTGGCTCGGTGGTGGATTTTCTTTTAAAAAATAATGCGTTCAAAGTAAGAGCCTTGACTCGAAACCCGGATAGCGATACTGCCATGGCCTTGGTAGCTAGAGGAGCCGAGATCGTCAAAGCAGATGCCAATGGCGAGACCTCTCTTCTTGCTGCTTTCCAGGGTTCGCATGCAACTTTTGCCGTTACCGATTTCTTCGAGCCATTTGGTCGTCTAGGGGCAGAAAAAGCCATAGAAATTGAGGTACAGCAAGGTATCAATCTGGCCAAGACAGCCGCTGCAACCTCCACCTTGGAGCACTATATCTGGTCCACGCTTCCCGACGCACATAGGTGAGCAATGGGAAATACACTATCCCCCACTTCGAGGCAAAGAACAAGATTGATCGGTACATCAAATCAAATGCGGCACTTCACGCCAAGACCACGTTCCTTTGGGTTACTTTTTATGCTTCCAACTATTGCTACCCCATGTACACGCCGTACTATATTCCGAGCGCAGGGAAATACATTCAGATCCAGAGCACCTCTGCAGATGCTCTGCTTTTCTCCATCGTAGACGTGCGCGCTAACTTCGGTCCCGTGGTCGAGGCGATCTTGGCGCAGCCGAATACGACTCGTCAGGGGACGTTCGTCCACGTCTTCACGGACAAGATAACTGCGGGAGACATGCTCCAGGCTTGGGCCGCGGCGCAGAATACGAATGCGCTGCACGTCCGCGTCGATAAGGATGTATACAATGTTATGTGGCCGGGTTGGTCAGAGGAGATGGGTGTCATGATGGAATTCTGGGAATCCGCGGGAGAAAACGGTTGGTCTGGGGAAGACAGGATTATTACTCTGGAGGAGCTAGGCGTGAAGGGACTGGTCGATATTAAGCAATTCTTCCTGGCATTGAAGTTCTGATGGGCTTTTGTTTCCATACTAAATATGTAAGAGTAATTCCTGGCGAAATAAGAGAGGTTTGTCCGCTTTCGCAACATCAGATGCAATCAAAGATGCACCCTCAAAGAATCTCGCTTTCTCGCACTGCTACTGTCACGGAATCCCAAGTATCCAAGCAGCGGTTACTTTGCATGATAAAAATGAACTCTCGTCTCTGTTGATCTTAAGGACCAGTCGGTCCACACGCCAATGCACAGCAATACAGGCACAAGAGCTCCCTATTCATCATCTTCTCGAGAGTGATACATCAGAAATGCCTGCTAGAATAGGATTTATAAGTGGGTCAAGTACTTGCTGTCTCATTCTGGTAATATAATGGGTAAAACAACGCCACGATCTAGGTAGTCCGGGTTTTGGATATCCACATCGGTTTCAAATACTCCAGTAGAGGCTCTCGGATGGCACAATATAAAGCTAAGTTACTAGCATGATTTCTTTTACTCGAGTCTGCCATCAGGCACCTGAGAATGCACCTGAGAGCCTAGGTCACATGGCCCAGGCACTTCTGAACCTGCGTGTGAGAGGAGCTTGATAATAGAGATCATGTCCTCGTTGCCAAGCCCAGCTTCATTTGCTTGCTTGTATAACGCTAGGCACAGTTTGGCAAGCGGAGATTTTGCATTGGAAGTTTCCGCAGCTGATTGAATAAGTTTTGTGCTGTTGTAGCAGTCTCTGACGGATGCCTGAGCCGACCAGTCCTGCCTCAGTAACTTCGCAATCTTTACCTTAGAATAAGGTGAAGCCAAAGGACTGGCGTCAAGCACTTTCCCAAATGCTTCGAGATCAAGGCCTTGAGCTCGTGCGAGGTTCATGGACTCGGCGAGGCCCGCGGTAATGGACACGAGGTACAAGTTAATCGCGTACTTTGTTTGGAGCCCGGATCCAATGGGACCGCAATAGATAGCCTCCCGAGTTATCGGCTCCAAAAAGCGTTTGATCTTCTCAGAGATAGCTCGATCGCCTGCCATCATCCCAACAAGTTGCCCCTGCTCCGCGGGGACCTTGCTTCCGCTGACAGGCATTTCAATATAGTCACCACCAGACTCTTGGACCCGCTTCGAGATATAATGACTGAATTCGACTGATACGGAGCTGGTATTGACCAAAGTCTTGCCACGTAGCGATTCCATGAAACTATTGCTTAAAACCGATCGCATTGCATGTTCGTCGAATAGCATGGTGAAGACGATGCTGGACTGCCGAGCTACTTCCGACGGTGTTTGGCCGATCGTAGCCTCCACATCACGCAATTCTGCATACTTGGAAGTAGTCCGATTCCAAACAATTGTAGGAAAATTGCGAGAGAGGTTTCGTGCCATCGGCATCCCCATCGTCCCAAGTCCTATAATCCCGACTGTCATGATGGCCTAGTGAGCTGTGAAAGTGACAATACCGAAGATTTAAAAATGCCACAGATGTCCCAAAATGTTGAGGATATGTCGTCAAAGACAGACTGACGCATTGCAGATTCACTGAGACTAGACGTGGAGATAGGTTGAGCTGAAATACGGAGTACAATATAAATATCTTGGCGGCACGCGCCCTATTCCTTACACCTTGATTAACCGAGGGCGTAAATGAGGGGGCACCAGCGCGATCACGGGATCGGTCCCACATAGCCCTTCTCGATGCCCTTAAGCCGCCTAGGTACGGGTGCAGGTAGAATCAAGATGTAATCTCATCAGCGCATTAGAGTAACGGCCGATAAAAAGAGGGAAAGCCCAAAATCGAACGAGTTTTGGTCGCGCCGATCCGTTACATGTGAGGCTGCGGCGTGCCTCTAGATACTGTAGGCAAACATCCCCATGGTTAGATACCTATGTAGCCGAGCTAAGAAGTATAACTTGTAGATGCCCCGTAATACTTGGGCACTTAAACCGCACTTATAGCTTCCAGGTGCATATAGTCGCACCGTATCGCAGAACACCGGCCAACCAAGCCCTATACACGTAACGTACCAACTTTTCGCGCAGAATTATTATAACCCACGCTGCAGTAGTCGTGCTTCACTTTTGGGAGTAGAGTACAATAAACAGGCAAGTTTAATGTGCTAGGAGTTGATAGATTCTATATTATAGATGGGTACGAAAACTCGCCTTGACGGATTTTCGAATTTAGTGTGACCAACTACCTAGGGTTTAGAGATAGTCTATACGTTCCATCTCCTTCGTCCATCATGTCCTGCCTCATCGTTTCTGAAATTTGACCTCTTCACCGAATTTGCCATCAGTTCTACGCGGCTCCGGAACCGCTTCTCGACCCGCTTTGCTTGACTAAGCTCCCTTTTCTGAATCGAAAGCAAAGATCGCTGTTCGGGAGCAGAGAGATGAGCGAGGGCCGCACGGTCACTAATGCTGAGATTATCAAGCTGTAGCGCTAGAGTAGCCTCCCGCTTCGCCCCCTTCGCGACGGCCAAAGATGTTGAATTCTGAGGTGTCTGTTGACTGGATTGATGCAAATTGGACTCGTCAGCTGCTAGGTCTGGGAGTTGAGGTTGGAGTCGAGTGACCGTGGCACGGTATTGATGCCTCGACCGTGTTGCCTGGGCAGTCGCGCGATGCGAGAAGAGCTTTCCCGATGACAGACGAGCCGTTTCACTATCTACTTTCGTGATAGCGGCCGATAGCCTTGCTTCACCGGTCCTCTCTGTTGGTCCTCTTTTCTCCTCTTCCTGTGAATCACCATCACCCTTGCCGAATGTGGTAGACTCGGCGTAGAAATCTGCAAACTCGGACTCCTCGCTGGAAATATCGAATTTGCAGTGGCCCTTACCGATCATGTGCTGCTGCGCTGCCTCGGCGCTTTTACGCTGCGAGTGGCAGTAGAGGCATTCCCGGTACTGAAAAATGACCAGATGCAAGTAGCGGAGAAGAGATTTTAAGTCCACGATAATGCGGTCCCTGTCCGGTATGAAAAGACCATGGGTCTTGTACATATGGGTAATGTTGTCCTCGAGGCTCGATGAAGAATGCGAGCAGAACAGACAGCTCTCAGGTATGAAGTCCGGTCCCTCCTCAGAGTCACTTTCTTCCTGAGAGCTTGCTGAGTCGCTTTGCTCGGGGTCACTAAGGCGCGAAGATGTGGCGAGGATATGGTCTTGCAGCTGCTCTTCTGATGAAGGTTTCAGAATATCCAAGCCTACAAGGCGTCGCTTAAGATTTGCAACGCTTCCGATGAGGTTAGCGAGCATGCCCACGCGGTCAGAGCATCATCTTCAACTTACTGTTGTTCGCCTTTTGCATGAATTCTCCTTTCCTCGAAGCCCGACAGCTTGATGTCACAGATACTGCAGTAATTGGATGCCAGACTGGGAGCAACAGTTGTGGAAGAGCCACTCAAGACTTGCGAGTTTTCGTCGTCCATGGCATAGGTAGTATGAGCGATAGCGGTAGCGGTAGTCACAGTGGTCAGGCCAGCGATCATTGATGGAGTGGTATGAATAAGTTTAGTGGTAAAGTGAGTGATATATGGCTTCCTCGGAGCAAATAGTACACAGTCTACAGATTCTATCCAGAGCAAGGTATAGTCCCTTATATATGCAAATTCGCCTTTGTTGCTTGAAGCCCTGATGACGAGACTCTATATATTCCATACTGCAGCGCGTGAGTCAATGAGGGGCAAACGCATAAACTAGCCAATCAAGATAAGTAAATCTTGAGCAACAATAAGATGTGATTGACCTAAATCTGCGCTAACAAATGAGTTCATAATGATGAGACCCTGTAGCACACGAGAGCTAGTCCGATAATGGCTAGGTTAATACTACGGTACTTTCAGTACCGTCTTTAAGAAAACCCACCAAGAAAGAGATGCCAGCGGGCACTCCGTATTAAGCGATCAGTGTTTACTTTTTTGCCCTTTTTGGTTGTGTTTTCCAAAGTTTTCTTCTGAAAAAATAATCCGATGACGCGAGTTAGGCGTCTTACCCGAGTCAACGCAATGAACACACTGCTGAGGAACGGTCTTGGCTTCCTGCTTGATTCCGGCCTCAGCCTAGGCGAGACAAGGTTTACGCACAGTGTCGATGCAGTATCACTGTATTGGCCGTATACGGCGCCGACAAGTATCCTCTCCAATGCGCATTTATATATCATGTTTCAAAATAGTTAGGCCTATACAGTTCCTATT